>Ga0255772_10001717_pt1 | contig 21724 bp, 21 predicted proteins | sample 071ome_34_FD_179970 | JGI IMG/M metagenome (GOLD analysis project Ga0255772, IMG submission 179970) | Coastal salt marsh microbial communities from the Groves Creek Marsh, Skidaway Island, Georgia - 071411BT metaG (version 2) | ecosystem: Environmental > Aquatic > Marine > Intertidal zone >...
TCTTATTGAGCTGGAATCTGGGCTGTTTGGTGAGGTGGTGGAAATCAACATCCGCAGCACCATGATTCGTACGGGCGAGAATGTGGATATCTTGGTGCCCAATAGCGAGTTCATTAACGGTCGTGTGACGAATTGGACACTTGCTGAGGATGTGCGCCGTTTTCGTATCCCGTTTGGTGTCGCCTATGGCAGTGATAAGAACTTGGTTAGGCAGGCGGCACTTGAAGCTGCGGCCCAAGTTGAGCACACGCTCGTCAATGAGAAGCGAGAAAGCTTAGTCTTTATGACGGGGTTTGGTGACAGTAGCTTAGATTTCGTGCTGGTGGTTTGGGTGAAGTCTCAAAGTGTAAAGCGGCCCGCTCAGCTGACGTCGGACTACTTGTGGCACCTAGATGATGCCTTTCGTAAATACGGTATTGAAATCCCGTTTCCGCAGCGAGATTTGCACGTGCGCAGTGGGCTTGTGCCCAATAATGAAAGTGGCCTTGCTTAAAGCCCGTTCCACTCGGTTTATTGCAACAGCCAGGAACGGTCGATGTTAATAAATTCGTCGGTGCTTTGAATTAACCCGTTGGCGGTTAAAAACTCTACACCATACACTCGGCTCTTTACTTGCCACTTATCACGAATCTTATTTAGCAAGATGGCAAAATCTCCATCGCCACTTAATAACACCACAAGATCTACTTCAGGCGCGCATTCCATAATGTCGATGGTGATGCCCACATCCCAATCGCCTTTGGCGCTGCCATCACGACGCTGAATAAACGGCTTTAGTTTTACTTCAAAGCCAATATTCCGCAGAGCATCTTGAAATTTGATTTGACTGTCGATGCCACGATCTATGGCATAAGCAAAAGCATGGGTAATCTCACCTTCCTCTAATAGGTCGGCCCACAATTTTTTATAGTTGAAAGGGCGACCGTGCATCTCTTTGGTCGTGTAATAGATGTTTTGCACATCAGCAAATACAGCAATTTTCATGTGGAAGATCTTGAGTCAGTATGGCGGTGGTAGTCGCTAGAATAGCAAATATTGCTAGGGTCGTACGGTTAAATTTGTCGGTGCTTGGCGTCATTGTGACTTGCTAAATATGAATTTTTTATTGCAACCCCATTTACTGCTCTTATTCAACATAGGATTCCTCTAAACTGAATTCATGCTTTCAAATTGGTGAAATCATGGATGAAACCCTAGCACAGACTGAGTCTCCCAATGCATTCTCCTTACCCCTGACCCATGCAGAAGAGAATGACCTAGCCCGCTTTAAGTTGTTTGTTCGACATCATCGCCCCTATCTAAAGAAATACCTTCCCGAAATGTATCAATTGGAAAAGAGCCTTCATCACGATGGGGGGGGGCTTCAATTTGAGATATTGGGGGAGATTCCCTACTTGGACAAATTGATACCAGTGCCACTGATCACCTTGGGCGATGTGGATAGCTGCAAAACCATTTTCTTTGTTACTGCCGCTGTTCATGGTGTGGAGCGCATTGGTACTCAGGCGATTCAAGCTTGGCTACAAACTGTGCTTCAGCGCCAACGCTGGGATCATCTATGGCAATCGCAATTTGAGGGTGACATTGCGCTTGTGATCATGCCCATGGTGAATCCAGTGGGCATGATCCTTAATTGCCGTAGTAATGGCAATGGCGTCGATTTGAATCGTCATGCACCCATTGATGCGGAGGACCCAGTGCCTTTTTTGTTGGGTGGCCAACGAATCAGCAAGCGCATTCCGTGGTATCGGGGTAAAAAGCAGAGTGAACCGGAAAGAGAGTTTCGTTTGCTCGATGATGTGGTGACGCGGTTGAGTAACACAGGCAACCCCGTCATCGCTTTGGACGTACATAGTGGTTTCGGCTTTCGCGATCAGCTTTGGATTCCTTATGCCTATCGACGGCAACCGATTCATGATGTGCCCATCTACATGGCCCTAAAAATTTTATGGGAACGAAATTATCCTCACCACACCTATAAGTTTGAGCCTCAGTCAACGGCCTATTTAAGCCATGGCGACGTATGGGATTATTTCTACCGCAAGGTAAACGAATCCGGTGGTCGTTTGTATCCGTTAACCTTGGAAATGGGCTCATGGAACTGGGTGAAAAAGCGTCCAGTGCAACTACTCAGTTTTAGTGGATTATTCCATCCAACCGTACCCCATCGCCATGCTCGCGTGCTGCGGCAACATTTAGGCTTGTTCGATTTTATGCTGGCGGCCACTCGTAATTTTGACGCCTGGTGCCCCAGAGGTGATCAGTGGTATGCCATGGAGCAAGTGGCGCTATCTATGTGGTATAAGGCTTGATCGCTGAAGCTGACTCGGGTGTTGATGACAGCTCACTGTAGGTTAAGAACTGAAGGGTGCTGGGCAATGGCTGTTGCAGTGCCTTCGCGATCATCGCCGGTTTCAGATCGTATTGTGAGATTCGGCTAAGTGGAACCCAGCGAAAGACCAAACATGTGTCTTGCTCGATGCCATAAAAATCCACTTCCGGAACAAACGGGCTGGTGTTGTCAGCGAAACCCATCAAGAAGATATTTGAGATCTCGTGGTATGGTTCGTCGTTGTATGTGAAAAAATTTTCCAAATAAAATAACGGACGAATCGCGTTTACCGCCCAGCCTAACTCTTCTTCAAATTCTCGCACAACGGTGAGGTGAGAATGTTCAAAAAATTCAACCCGCCCACCGGGCAGCGCCCAAAACGTATCCTTGATGTTTCTATGGATGAGAACGTGCTCTTGGTGAATGAGAACGCTAGCGGCGCGAAAATTAAAGCGGGCGACGCCTTCTTTAAAGTGAATCATGTTGTTGTAACGCCCAGTTAACGTGTTCTTGAACCAGAGACGATTCTGTCGTTTGTTTCGCTTTTAGTGCTTCGATGACGGCGGGACGGGTAGGCGCATTCCCTAAGCCAACAGCGATGTTGCGTAGCCAGCGCTCATAGCCCGCTCGGCGAATGGGCGTGCCTTCAGTCTTTTGTAAAAAGGTCTTCTCATCCCACGAGAACAGTTCAATGAGGGTGACATCATCCAATTGGTGGCGCGGCGTGAAGTCGGCTTCTTGGGTGGTCTTAGTAAACTTATTCCATGGGCAGCATAATTGACAGTCGTCGCAGCCAAAGATGCGATTGCCGATGGGTTTCCTAAACTCCTCGGGAATAGAGCCCTTCAACTCGATGGTTAAATAGGAAATGCATCTGCGGCCATCCACAATATGGTTATCGATGATCGCCCCTGTGGGGCAGGCACTGAAACAGGCGGTACAACTACCACAATTCATGTCTGTATAGGGCGTATCCATGGGCAAGGGCAGATTGGTGAACAGTTCACCTAAAAAGAAATAACTGCCCGCCTTGGGGTTGATGAGCATGGCGTTCTTGCCGATCCAGCCTTGTCCGGATTTTTGCGCCAGGGCTCTTTCTAGCACCGGGGCACTATCGACAAAGGCGCGATAACCCAGTTGGGTTTCCAGTTCAGCGGCCGCTTCTTCGATTCGCTTGCCCAGTTGAGTCAAGCGCTTACGAATCAGTTTGTGATAATCCCGCCCTAAGGCGTAACGGCTAATGTAGGCTTGTGAGGGATTATTAAGAACACGAATGGTCTCCACTTCTGGAGGCATATAATCCATGCGCACGGTAATGATTCGCTGTGTACCTGGCACCAAACTCGCGGGCGTATAGCGCATGTCGCCATGGTCGGCCATGTAGCCCATCTCGCCGTGGTAATTGTTCGCCAACCAATCTTTAAGATGCTGGTCATGGGGGGACAGTTCAATATCCGTGATGGCGGTGTGTGCAAACCCCAGCTCTGTGCCCCATTCTTTGATGTTACTGGCGAGGGTGTCTAGGGCTGGGTTCATAGGGAATAAAACGAGTTGGTTGGTAGCGGAGTGAACGCGCAGTTTAGCGGTATCTGTCACATTAAAAAAGGCTTCTGAGTGATCGTTGTGAATAGGTATGCTTTTGCTTTGTGGTGGGTATAATTTATTCACAAACTTCGGCGATGAAGCTCGCTTTATCTCCGTTCCATGCTCCATGAATGGCTAACGTAAAGGGTGTAAATGATGCAGTCAAAAGGTGTGCCTCTCTTTACGGCACAACAAGTTAAGGAATTCGATCGCTTGGCCATTGAGTCGGGTACCGCTGGATATGATTTGATGGTGCAAGCGGGGGAGGCTGCTTTTACCGTATTGTTAAATCAATGGCCCAGTGTACGTCACCTGCTTGTGCTGTGTGGTAAAGGGAATAACGGTGGTGATGGCTATGTCATGGCTAAACTCGCCCATCAACACCAGTTGGATGTGACACTTGTCGCCGTGGGCGATGTGGATGGGCTTAAAGGTGAGGCCAAATCTGCAGCTCAGGATGCATTTGCAGAAGGTCTGATCAGCATTGAGCCAGACGCCGTTTCTTGGGGTGATATGCCTTTGAACACTGTGGTGGTGGATGCCCTGCTGGGCACCGGTTTAGATTCCGAGGTAAGAGAACCTTTTTTGAGTCTCATTGAGCAGGTGAATACCAGTGGTTTGCCCGTACTCTCGGTGGACGTGCCATCGGGTTTGCACGCCAGCACAGGGCAGATTTTGGGCTCGGCCACTGAGGCGGATGTGACCGTCACCATGATTGCCCAAAAACAAGGGCTATTTACGGGCCAAGGCCCTGAGGTAACAGGGGAAGTCCATTTAGCCCCTTTGGCGGTACCCAAGTCGATTCGAATGGGGCAACTTCCTCAAAGCCGACTGGTCAAGTGGAAGACGCTGTCAGATCTTTTCCCAAGTAGGGCATTATCCAGTCATAAGGGACACTTTGGGCATGTGGTGATCGTGGGCGGCGACTCGGGTTTTGGCGGTGCGGTCATCTTGGCTGCCCTAGGGGCATTGAAAAGCGGTGCGGGCAAGGTCTCTGTGATCACTCGAGCACAGCACGTCAGTGCCCTGTTATCCCGTTGCCCTGAGGCCATGGCGATGGGGGTGGAAGACGGTCAACAGGCGCTTGGGCTCATGGCGCAAGCGGATGTTTTGGTCGTTGGGCCTGGTCTGGGGCAGTCGGCTTGGGGACAGCAGTTGTTACAGCAGGCGCTGCGCTTGGATTGCCCTCTTGTATTGGATGCCGATGCGTTGAACCTGCTAGCCCATGGCAATATGGCCACGTCATTTGAGGATAGATGTGTGGTTATGACCCCTCACCCGGGGGAGGCCAGTCGCTTAATACACCGTCCGGTGGCGCACATACAGGCCGACCGCTTCGAGGCGGCAAAGCTCATTGCGAAGCAGTGGCAGTGCACAGTGGTATTAAAGGGGCTTGGTTCAATTATTCATAGTGAGGTTGAACAGCAAAGCTTAACCAGTGTTTGTGGGGAGGGTAATCCCGGTATGGCCAGTGGTGGCATGGGAGATGTATTAAGTGGTATTTGTGGCAGTTTGTTGGCGCAGAAGCGGCAACAATTGCCTAATCTCTTGCACGATGTGGTAACGTCTGCTGTTTGCTTGCACAGTGCCGCAGCGGATTTGGCCGCGAAGCAAGGGGAGTACGGATTATTGGCGTCAGATGTGGCAGACGCCGTCCGCTTTTTAATGAAATAACTGAATGAAATGGTTTAGAGGGCAAACAAAGTGAGTCAGGCAGTCAATCACATCACTTTAACGTTTGAAAATGAGGCGTCGATGCTGGCGTGGGCGCATCAGGTTTCGCCCAGCCTAATAAGCGGCCTTGTCATACACCTCGAAGGAACCCTAGGCATGGGGAAAACGACGCTGAGTCGAGGCTTAATTCAAGGCCTAGGGTATAAGGGTACTGTGAAAAGCCCCACTTACACCTTGGTAGAGCCCTACGAACTCGAAAGTTGTACGGCTTATCACTTTGATTTATATCGTTTGGCGGATCCGGAAGAACTCGAATTCATGGGTGTGCGGGATTACTTTGCAGACACCGCCGTATGTCTAATAGAATGGCCTGAGAAAGGCGGTGGTATCCTACCTCCGGCGGATGTGGTCATTGAGATCACGCCTTGGGAACAAGGACGACAATTAACCTGTCATAGTTATACCCCTAGGGGTGAGATGGCAATAGGGCAATGGGCCGTGGGTCAATAGTGTAAAAGCACATAATAAGATGATGGATCGGGGAAACAGGCTACAGGCCTTTATCATAATTCTGCTAGGCGCATTTTTATCGAGTGTCACCTTGGCAAACGTGAAAGGTGTGCGTCTTTGGCACGCGCCTGATAACTCACGCCTCGTGTTTGATTTGACTAAAAAAACAGAGCACAAGATTTTTACGCTTACCTCACCAAATCGTTTGGTTATCGATATTGACGATGCAGCATTGTTGAGTGAGTTAGCGGGCTTACCAACACAGTCTGGTCCCATAAAAAAAGTGCGCTGGGGAAAGCGTGGTAAAAAAGATCTGCGTATCGTTCTCGATTTGCGCGAGGCGGTGAACCCTAAAAGCTTCCCTTTGCCACCGAATGCCCAGTATGGACACAGACTGGTGGTGGACCTCTATGGGGAGCAACAGTCAACGGTGACGAAAGTATCCAAACCGATCATTGACGTTTCTCAAACACAAAGTGGTCACAGGAATATCTTGGTGGCGATTGATGCCGGGCACGGTGGTGAGGATCCAGGTGCCATTGGCCACGGCGGCATTTATGAAAAGAGAGTGGTGCTCGCGATTGCCAAAAAATTGGAGAGCCTACTGAAAAAAGAAAAAGGGTTCACGCCTAAACTTATTCGCACGGGAGACTACTACATTGGTCTTCGTGAACGCACTAAGCGGGCTCGCGACGCTAATGCAGACCTATTTATTTCTATTCATGCGGATGCCTTCAGTAGTCCAAAAGCAAAAGGCTCATCTGTATTTGCATTGTCGCAGAGGGGTGCGACCTCGGAAGCAGCCCGTTGGCTGGCGGATAAGGAAAACTCCTCCGATTTAATCGGTGGTGTTGGCGGCGTGAGTCTTGATGACAAAGAAGATGTTTTGGCGGGTGTGTTGTTAGACTTGTCCATGACAGCGAGCTTAGGAGTGAGCTTAGACCTAGGGCAAACTGTGCTAAACAGCATGGGCAGTGTTTCTAAGCTGCACAAGCGTAAGGTGGAGCAAGCAGGGTTTGCGGTATTGAAGTCACCGGATGTGCCTTCACTGTTGATTGAAACGGGTTTCCTCTCTAACCCCAGCGAAGCCAAAAAACTGAAAACCAGTCGTTACCAGCAGCAGATGGCGCAAGCCATATTTAAAGGGGTGAAACAGTACTTCCAGCAATCACCGCCTCCAGGTACTTATCTCGCCTCCCTAAAAAAAATCCGCGGTAATGTGAAGGAATATACGATTGGGCCCGGAGACACCTTATCGGTGATTGCACAAAAGCATGCGACCAGTATGGCAAACTTAAAGCAGTTAAATGGTTTGACCACTACGACCATACGCGTTGGCCAAGTGATAAAAGTGCCTGCGTCGTAACGAAATAACACAAGCGAATTACATGAAACGAATAGAAGTCTTAAGCCCTCGTCTTGCAAACCAAATTGCGGCAGGTGAGGTGGTAGAGCGTCCAGCCAATGTTGTGAAAGAGTTGGTTGAAAACAGCTTGGATGCAGGGGCAACCCGTGTTGAAGTCGATGTGGAGCAAGGGGGTGTAAAGCTCATTCGCATTCGGGACAACGGCTTTGGCATTGATAGGGATGACCTTCCGTTGTCGTTAAGTCGACATGCCACCAGCAAAATCAAGGCATTAGATGATCTAGAAGCGGTAAACAGTTTAGGCTTTCGTGGTGAAGCCCTTGCTTCTATTGCGTCGGTTTCGCGTTTGATATTAAGCAGTCGCGAACAGGATTCTGAACAGGCTTGGCAAGTGACGGCGGAAGGTCGGGATATGGCCACGGACGTTAAACCGTGCGCTCATCCAGTGGGTACAACGGTGGAAATGCGTGACCTATTCTTCAATACCCCAGCGCGACGCAAATTTCTGAGAACCGAAAAAACCGAATTTAATCACCTAGAAGAAGTGGTCAAGCGCATGGCCTTGAGTCGTTATGATGTGGCTTTTCAGTTACGTCATAACCAAAAAGTCGTGCACAGTTTGAGGCCTTGCATCAGTCAGTTTGATCAAGAAAAGCGCGTGGCAACTCTGTTGAATGCCGACTTCATGAAGCAGGCCGTGCACATTGATATGGAAGGCGCAGGACTGAAGCTATGGGGTTGGGTTGGTCTGCCAACGTTTAGTCGTAGCCAGGCGGACATGCAGTACTTCTTTGTGAATGGTCGTATCGTGCGTGATAAGTTAGTGGCCCACGCTATTCGGCAGGCTTATCAGGATGTGTTGTATCACGGTCGACACTCGGCTTTCGTACTGTACCTTGAAGTGGACCCCTCTCTCGTTGATGTGAATGTGCACCCCACCAAGCACGAGGTGCGTTTTCGCGATGGTCGCTTGGTGCATGATTTTTTATTCCGCACTCTTCATAAAGCGCTGGGTGAGGTGAGACCAGATTCGGGCCCTAATGCCAGAGCGGAAACCGAGGCGGCGTTACAGCAGCAAGTCCAGGTGACGGGTATTCAGGCGGGTGAATTTACAGGGCAATCCAATATAGCCCTATCACATGGTGGAGGCGCGGAAGGCATGGGGGCTCATCAGAGTGGCGCCAACCCTCCTTGGCATCAGTCTAATGGGTTCCAATCACCACCTTCTGCAAATCAGGTACAAGAGCAAATGTCGGCTTACCAAAGTTTGCATGCGGCCCCTGTTTCTTCGGTGCCCACTCCCACTACTATTGCGCAAACCCAAGCGGCGATGAATAGTGCGGACCATCAAACAGTGCCACCGTTAGGGTACGCTATTGCACAGCTACACGGCATATATATCTTGTCCCAAAATGAAGTGGGTTTGGTGATTGTGGATATGCATGCGGCTCATGAGCGCATCACATATGAGCGATTAAAGCTGGCTTACGATGAGCAAGGCATTCCCTCTCAGCCGCTTTTGGTGCCGGAAACGATCAATGTATCTCAAGAGCAAGCGGATATCGCAGAGCAGCATGGTGAAGATATGACTAAGCTTGGGTTTACCTTAGAGCGTCTAGGGCCAGAAAGTCTTGTTATCCGTCAAATGCCGATCTTGTTACGCAATGCCAACAGCGAAGCGTTAGTGGTTAAAGTACTTGAGGATTTTCGTGTGGCTGGATCTTCCCGTCATATGACAGAGTTTAGAAATGAAGTGCTCTCTAGTATGGCCTGCCATGGTTCTGTAAGAGCCAATCGCCAGCTGACTATTCCTGAGATGAATGGACTGCTGCGGGACATGGAGCAGACTGAGCGCAGTGGTCAGTGTAACCATGGTCGACCCACTTGGACTCAACTGTCCATGTCCGAACTCGATAAGTTATTTTTGCGAGGGCGTTAATAATGACGCAAAAATTGCCCCCTGCGGTTTTTATTATGGGTCCGACCGCCTCTGGCAAGACGGCGTTGGCCTGCGGCTTATATGATCGCCTTGATTGCGAATTGATCAGTGTCGACAGCGCACTGGTGTATCGCGATATGAATATCGGTACGGCTAAGCCCACACAAGCAGAATTAACGCGTTACCCTCATCACCTTATCGACATCCGTGATCCCAGTGAGGCGTATAGTGCCGCGGATTTCCGCAAGGATGCGCTAACGCTCATGGCCGACATAACCAAAAGAGGAAAGCTGCCCGTGCTGGTGGGTGGCACCATGTTGTACTTTAAGTTTTTATTGGAAGGATCGGCCAAATTGCCCATGGCGGATAATGACGTACGTGCGAAAATAGACGCATTGGTGGCGAAACATGGCAAACACCATATTCACGAACTGCTGTCTGAGGTGGATCCGGAATCGGCAAAGCGCTTAAACCCGAATGACCCACAGCGCGTACAGCGGGCTTATGAGGTCTATTTGATTTCAGGTAAAACCCTCACTCAGCACTGGGCCGAGCAAGAAGAGCAACCTCTGCCTTATGATGTATTGCAATTTGCTGTGGCTCCGGAGCAGCGCTCGGTTTTACATGAACGTATCGAGTTGCGCTTCCACCAAATGGTGGAGCAGGGATTGTTGGATGAAGTGACCCGCTTATACCAGCGTGGTGACCTGAATCCTGAGTTACCTTCCATTCGTGCGGTGGGTTACCGCCAAGTATGGGATTACTTGGATGGGCGCTGGGATAAAGATGAAATGATTTATCGCGGTATCGTGGCCACACGTCAATTAGCGAAACGCCAAATGACATGGCTGCGAGGCTGGGAAGGTCTACACTGGTTGGATAGTTTAGATGCTGGCATCGTAGACCATGCAATGAGCGTAATAGCGCACCAATTTGGAATAGAGCCGCGCCAATAGTGGCTACTGATTAAATGAAGAGGCAAAGGTTGACGTAAAATCTCTCATTTAATTGGTCGGAATTTAAAAACAGTGGGTTTTAGCGTCTTCCGCCTTGAAAATAGTGGAATCTATGGCCATAGTTGTGGCATAGTCCGCGCATAATTGCGCCAACGAGTCCTGTCGCTAGAGCGGACTGCTCAATAATAGGAGATAAAAATAATGTCAAAAGGGCATTCTCTACAAGACCCTTACTTAAATGCGTTGCGTAAAGAGCGCATTCCTGTGTCTATCTTTTTAGTAAATGGCATCAAACTACAAGGTCAGGTGGAATCTTTTGACCAGTTTGTAATTGTTTTGAAAAACACGGTAAGCCAAATGGTTTACAAGCACGCCATCTCCACCGTCGTACCGTCACGTAATGTTCGTCTTGCTCCAGCAGGCGAAAAAGAAGACGAAAACGCTTAATCTTAACCTCCTGCATTGAGGTTGGCTGTGTCGCAGGTGAGATGTAACTTGATCTTGCCTGCGTCATGATAAATCACCGAGGTCTACATTGTTTTTTGATCGCCCCGATTCCGGCGAAGGTGCTGTACTGGTACACATTGATTTTCCAGAAGGTGCCGAAAGGGAAGATCCCCGCGAATTTGAAGAGCTTGTCCGCAGTGCTGGTCTTGCCCCATTGGCATTAATCACAGGTACGCGAAGCTCCCCCGACCCTAAAACCTACATTGGTAAAGGCAAGCTTGAAGAACTCCACGAAGCTGTTGAGTTTTGCGAAGCCGAATTAGTGTTATTTAATCATGCACTCTCGCCAAGCCAGCAGCGGAATTTAGAAACTGCACTTGAATGTCGCGTAGTCGATCGCACCGGATTAATCCTTGATATTTTCGCTCAACGTGCTCGAACCCATGAAGGAAAATTGCAGGTTGAGTTGGCTCAGCTGCAATACCAAGCCACCCGTTTAGTTCATGGTTGGTCCCACCTAGACCGCCAGAAAGGTGGTGTTGGTATGCGTGGTGCCGGTGAAACTCAGTCAGAAGCCGACCGCCGTTTGTTGGGTGAGCGTGAAAAACTCATTCGTAAACGTTTAAAGAAGGTACAAAGCCAGCGGGAACAAGGTCGTCGTGCGCGTAAACGTTCGGCTACGCCAACCGTTTCCTTGGTGGGTTATACCAATGCGGGTAAGTCCACACTATTTAATGCGATTACGTCGGCGGATGTGTATGCAGCTGACCAATTGTTCGCTACCTTGGATCCGACCTTAAGGCGCATTGATGTCCAAAGTTTGGGTGAGGTGGTGCTGGTGGATACCGTAGGTTTTATTCGTCACCTGCCCCACAAATTGGTTGAGGCCTTTAAAGCGACGCTGCAAGAGACTCAAGAAGCGGACCTTTTGTTGCATGTGATCGATTGTGCCGACGATGATCGTCAGTTGAACATGGAGCAGGTGGAAATCGTGCTCGAAGAAATCGAAGCGCTCGATCGACCTACGTTGCAGGTGTTTAATAAAATTGATTTAGTGCCGGGGCGGCGCCCAGGCATTGATCGCGACACGAGCGGTCTGCCTTGGCGGGTTTGGGTGAGTGCAATGGATCGTCAGGGGCTGGAGCTGATACACCAAGCCATCGGTGAGCTATTGAGTCAGCAGGTGTTCGAGCAGACCATTGAGTTGACGCCAAAAGAAGGCCAGTTACGATCACTTTTGTATGCCCAGAGTGCCGTACTCAATGAAAAAATTGATGAGAACGGAAACTTTTTGCTGGACGTACGTATCGAACAGGACGATTTCCGCCGTTTGCTCGGCAGGGCTGGCGTGAATGTGGAGCGTTTTCTTCCACAAGAAAAAGAATTTTGGCAAGACTGATTTGAATTGTGCTGTTATCGCCCATACATCGGGTTATGATAGCGCAACGACAAAACTCACATACTAACTGTAATGGAGTGCTTATGGCTTGGAATGAGCCGGGTGGCGGCAATAACGATAAAGACCCTTGGGGTAATAATAATCGTGGTGGTAACCAAGGTCCCCCAGATTTAGATGAAGCGGTGAAACAGCTAATGGAGAAGTTGAATGGCTTCTTCGGCGGTAAAAAGCCAACCGGTAATGGCCGTGGCGGTGACGAAGGCGGCCCAGGTGCGGGTGGCTTAATCAGCTTAGTGGCCATTGGAGCCATTATTTTCTTATTGTTTAAATCGTTCTATACCATCGATGAGCAGCAACGGGGCGTGGTATTAAGTCTAGGTAAGTACGATCGCACTTTGGAACCGGGCTTACGCTTTGTCATTCCTGTGATTGAAACCGTCGTTCCTGTAAATGTGACAAACGTTCGTAACGCGGAATTAAAAGAACTTATGCTGACACAAGATGAGAACGTGGTGGAAGTGGCCATGAACGTTCAATATCGAGTAGTAGACCCAGTAAGCTTTACCCTTCGAGTTGAAGATCCTGAGCAGTCATTGGGTCATGCTGCTGAATCTGCTCTTCGTCATGAAGTGGGTTCCACTGATATGGACCCCATCCTAACATCTGGTCGTACCTTGCTCGCCGGTAATGTGCGTGATCGTTTGCAGAATTATATGCAGACTTATCAAACCGGTATCGAAGTCGATAAGGTCAACATCAAAGAAGCAGCTGCGCCTCAGCAGGTTAAGGCAGCGTTTGATGATGTTCAGAGCGCGAAACTGGATAAAGAGCGTTACGTGAACGAAGCCGAAGCGTATGCCAATACCATCGTGCCAGAGGCTCGTGGTAAAGCTCAGCGTATGTTAGAAGAAGCCAACGCCTATAAAGAGCAGGTGATCGCACAGGCAGAAGGTGAAGCTCAACGCTTCATTAAACTGCATGCCGAGTACCGCAAAGCGCCACGTGTAACCCGTGAGCGTCTATACCTCGATAGCATCTCCAAGGTGTACAGCAACTCAAGCAAAGTGTTGGTTGATGTCGATGGCGGCAATAATATGATGTACCTACCATTAGATAAAATTATGGAGGGTAGCCGTAGTCGTGCCCAAGACGCGAGCAATGGTGATGCGGACATCAATACGTTAACGGATCGAGTCGTAGAAGAATTACGTGCTCGCCAAGGTAACCGTAGGGAGGGCAGATAATGGCTCCTAAATCTATCCTCGTAGGTGTTCTTGTTTTGTTACTGGGCATGCTGGGTTTATCCAGTGTCTTTATCGTGAACGAAACCGAGCGCGCCATCATGCTGAAGTTCGGTGAGGTGGTCGAAGACGATATTCGTCCTGGATTGCACTTCAAGATTCCTGTGATCAATGATGTGAAAAAGTTTGATGCTCGTATCCTTACCTTGGATGCACGCCCAGAACGTTTCTTGACAGCAGGTAAAAAATTCTTAGTTGTGGATAGCTTTATTAAGTGGCGCATCGATAATGTGCGTTCTTACTATAAAGCGACCTCCGGTGATCGTTGGCGCGCAGCCAGTTTGCTGGCCAACTTAGTGAATGATGGTCTGCGTGCTGAGTTCGCTAACCGTACCGTTCAAGAGGTGGTGTCCGGTGAGCGTGATGAGCTTATGTCTCACTTGACCAAGATCCTAAATGAGCAGTCGAAGTCGCAATACGGTATCGAAATTTTGGATACGCGTGTTAAGGGCATCGACCTACCTGACGACCTAATGCAGAACGTTTACCGTCGTATGTCGGCAGAGCGTGAGCGTGAGGCTCGCGAGCTTCGATCTCAGGGTAAGGAATTGGCTGAAGGTATTCGCGCTGATGCGGATCGTCAAAAAACGGTATTGGAAGCGAACGCTTATAAAGAGGCGGAGATTCTTCGTGGTGAAGGGGATGCGAAAGCAACGGGAATATACTCGAACGCCTTTAACCGTGATCCTGAGTTTTATGCCTTCACTCGTTCTTTGAAAGCGTATGAAGAAACCTTCAGCGGCCAAGACGACGTGTTGTTGTTGAAGCCGGATAGTGACTTCTTCAAGTATATGAAGGACACCAAGGGTAAGTAGCCCACTTGGTCGTTTGGATCCAAAAGCCCAGATCGTAATATCTGGGCTTTTTTGTGTTTTGCAGGTTAATATTTGGTCAATTCGGTGTGTGAACCAGCTAAATTGGGCATCTTACATCTGCTCCCAAAAACGTGTAGAATTCGCGAAACCGGGTAACGACCCGGTTTTTTTATGTAGTGACCCTCGATGATGGAAAGCCCATTCTGGCAACATTTATGGATCGCCCTGAGCTTGGTGATGGTGATTGAAGGCATTTTGCCTTTCTTGTATCCGCGCCGCTGGCGACGTTTGGTAGCCCAATTGGCTTTGATCGACGACCGCACGATGCGCCTAATCGGTCTGATTAGTATGCTCTCGGGAGTGGGGTTATTGTGGATGGTGACCTAGATAGTGAGTGGTCACAGCGGAAAGAGATAGTGAGTTCAATATGAGTCAAGCCGATCGTTGGTTGCTACCTGACGGTGTTGAGGAACTCTTGCCAGAGCAGGCAAAACAACTGGAATCCATGCGTCGCACGCTGTTGGATCAGTTTTCTTCTTGGGGCTACGAGTTGGTAGTCCCCCCTCAAATCGAATTTTTAGAGTCACTCCTGACCGGTGCAGGCAGTGATTTGGATCTCCATACCTTTAAGGTTACCGATCAATTAACGGGTCGAATGATGGGGGTCACGGCGGATATGACGCCGCAAATGGCGCGTATCGATGCCCACAGCTGGCCAAAGCAGGGGGCCAGTCGTCTGTGTTATTGTGGTCCCGTATTGCACACTCGTGCTAAATCCCTCCTAAGCTCCCGTGCACCTATCCAAATTGGGGCGGAATTGTATGGTGAGTCTGGCCCCGCGGCGGATATCGAGACGCTATCCTTGTTAGTTGAGTCTCTCAAGGCTGCAGGTCTTGAGGGAATTCACTTGGATCTCGGTCATGTGGGCATTTATAAGGCGCTCATGGCCTCGGCCGAGTTGGATGGGGCGGCGGAAAAGCAGATCTTTGATGCACTGAATACCAAATCGGTTACCGAGTTTAAGGTGCTGGTTGAAGACAAGGTTGCGAATCCTGCGTTAAAGCAGGCGTTAATCGAGTTACTAACACTTAATGGCGGTGTTGAGGTGTTGGATCGCGCGGCAGGTTTGCAAACCGGTCCAGAGATGGATGCCTCTCTATCGAATTTGAAAGACATTTGCGCCGCGTTGCAAGCGCGCTTCCCAGAGGTGGATATCTTCATCGATTTGGCGGAGTTACGTGGCTTTGACTACCATACAGGCGTGGTATTCGCTGCGTATGTGCGTGGCCATGGCCAGGCAGTGGCCCAAGGGGGTCGTTACGACGACACCGGTGCGGTATTTGGCCGAGCCAGAGCGGCAACCGGCTTCAGTGCAGATTTAAAACAATGGGTGCAAATTACAAAAGCCCCTGTCGAACAGCAAGTTGCCGTTTTTGCACCTGCTGACGTGGACTGGTCTGTCGTGGGCGAACTTCGCGCTCAAGGCAAGCGAGTCATTTGCGGATTGTCACTGACTGACGATCCAGCGGCCCTTGGCTGCGCACAAAGGCTGACCCTAAAAGATGGTCAGTGGATCGTTGAAACCGTTTAAGCAAAATATCGAGCATAACCAGCTATGGGCAAGAACGTCGTTGTACTAGGTACTCAATGGGGTGATGAAGGCAAGGGTAAGATCGTTGACCTTCTCACTGAAAAAGCCACTGCCGTGGTACGTTTTCAAGGTGGTCACAATGCGGGCCACACCTTGGTAATTGATGGTGTAAAAACCGCATTGCATTTGATTCCTTCTGGTATCTTGCGTGATGGTGTGAAGTGCATCATTGGTAATGGTGTGGTGTTGGCTCCTGATGCTTTGCTGAAAGAAGTGCGTTCATTAGAAGAGCGCGGTGTGCCAGTGATGGAGCGTCTGCGTATTTCACATGCCTGTCCTCTGATTTTGCCATATCACGTGGCGCTTGATCAGGCTCGCGAGGTAAAACGTGGTAACGCTAAGATCGGTACAACGGGTCGCGGTATTGGCCCAGCGTACGAAGACAAGGTGGCTCGCCGTGGTTTGCGCGTGGGTGATATGTATCAGCCAGAATTTGCCGACAAGCTAAAAGAAGTGATGGAGTTCCATAACTTCTCGCTGAAAAACTATTACGGAGTTGACGAAGTCAGCTACGAAGAAACATTGGCGGCTTGTTTGGATTGGGCTGCGCAAATCAAAGACATCGTAGTGGATGCTGTGGATATGGTTCACAACATTCGCGAAGAAGGTGGCGATATCATGTTCGAAGGTGCTCAAGGCACATTATTGGATATCGACCACGGTACGTACCCGTTTGTTACATCGTCCAATACTACGGCGGGTGGTGTAGCCTGTGGCTCAGGCGTGGGGCCGTTGTATCTAGACCAGATCATGGGTATTACCAAGGCGTATACGACTCGTGTGGGTTCAGGTCCTTTCCCAACAGAATTGTTCGATGAAGTGGGCGAGCATTTATCTACGGTAGGTCACGAAAAGGGTACGACAACCGGTCGTGCGCGTCGTTGTGGTTGGTTTGATGCTGCATTAGTGAAGCATGCGATTCGAGTGAACTCTGTGAATGCGATTTGTTTAACTAAACTTGATGTTCTGGATGGCTTAGAAACGGTTAAGGTTTGTGTTGGCTATGAAGACGCCGAAGGTAATCGTTTAAACGTACCGGCTTCTGCGGATCAATTTGAAAAAATCAAACCGATTTATGAAGAGTTACCGGGCTGGACTGAAAGTACTGTAGGTGCGCAAAAGCTGGAAGATCTTCCAGAGAACGCCAAGTCCTATATCCGCTTTGTGGAAAAAGCCATTGGTGCACCAATTGATATCATTTCTACAGGCCCTGACCGCGTACAAACTATTGTATTGCGTCACAGCTTTGAGATTTAATGGTTCTGTCTAGAATCTAAAGCGAAAGCCGCTGTGGAAACATGAGCGGCTTTTTTGTGTGTCGAATTTTCATATGAAGGTCAGGTTATATGAAACAGTTTGCCATTCAGATATCCCCTGAAGCGAAATCGGCCTATTTTGCTGAGTATCAGGCGGTGGCTCAGCAGGAGCTTTTGCAATCCCTGCATGGTGTCGCTATCGCATCTAAAGGCCTTGAGCTCCTTAAAATTGGCTCGCTGGAGTTTTTTGTTTTAGAGCTACCAGAAGACGCCTTGCCGTTGGTGGCTAATTTGTCTTTTGTTTTGGGTGTTTTTGAATATCACGAAGAGGGGCTTATACCCCTTGATCTGGCACCTACCTTCTTGCTGCATGATGACTTTGTTTTTGGCAGTAAATTTAAAGGTAAAACCAATGAACGCTTAACCCAGATGCTGATTAACGTTGGCCTATCTTATCTGGATTCTGACGTAAAGGATGTGCGCCTGTTAGATCCGATGTGTGGCAGAGCCACCACGTTACTATGGGCGATGCGGTACGGTATTTCTGCGGTTGGTATTGAGCAAGATTCAAAGGCTCTTGGTGATATTCAGCGCAATGTTAAAAAGTGGTGCAAAGTGCATCGCCAAAAACACAAGTTTGATGAAGGCTACGTGTCTAGGGCGAACAAGAAAAAAACGGGGCCTTATGTGCAGTTTTCTGTCGATGATCACTCGATGAAGGTCATTACGGGGGATGCTCGGGTGGCGGATACCTTGTTAGGAAAGCAACGTTTTAATTTGATCGTGAGTGATTTGCCCTATGGTGTGCAACACTTTACGACCGAAAAGACCCGGAATCCGAATGCCGTGCTTGAGTCTTGTCTTCCTGTTTGGAAGTCGGTGTTGGCAAAGGATGGGGTGATGGTCTTAGCCTACAATCGATATCTGCCAAAGAGAGAGACGTTTACGAAGCTGGCCGAAGAAGCGGGTCTGAATGTGGTCCCGTTTGAGGTGCCTCATCGGATGAGTGAGTCCATTGTGCGTGACCTGATCGTCTTAACTCACGGCGACGGTTAAATATCGCACCATGTTCATCGTAACATGGATAGAGTAAAGTGCATTTAACAAAGAAAAGGTGAACTAAAAATGTCGAAGGCAGCTGGAGAGGCAATCCGTAGAGAAGTCATGGGCGATGAGTTTGTTGATCGTGCATTAAATAATGTCGACGAATTAACCGCGCCGCTTCAGGACTACATTAATGAACATGCTTGGGGCTCCACTTGGCAGCGAGACGACTTGGATCGTAAAACTCGTAGCTTGGTCACATTAGCCATGCTGACGGCGCAAAAGGCAGTGACGGAAATTAAAGGGCATACTCGAGGCGCTTTGCGCAATGGTGCTAGCAAGCAAGAGATTGCTGCCGTGTTCCTGCACTCTGCTGTGTATTGCGGCGCGCCAACCGCGCAAGAAGCGTTTCGTGCGGCTAAAGAAGTATTGGATGCTTGGGAAGAATGAGTCTTTCATATGGAGGGTGCTGAGTGAATTCAACGCTGATTGAATTGCTAGCGGACGGGGAGTTTCACTCTGGAGAAGAGTTAGGGGCTGTTCTGGGTGTATCGCGCGCGGCGGTATGGAAGCAGCTGCAAAAACTAGAGGCCATGAATATCCCTTTTCACAGTGTGAAAGGTAAAGGATATCGACTGCCTGAAGCGGTTGAGTTGCTGGATCAAAATCGCCTTCTTGCCGAGGGCTTTCCATTGCAAGCGTTTAACTCTTTCGATCAGCACCTAAGCGTGGGTTCGACCAATGATGAGCTGATGCTCAAAGCAGAAACCAACGATTTATCCCGTCATATATGCTTTGCTGAAATGCAAACAGGTGGGCGAGGTCGACGTGGACGAGCCTGGGTGAGCCCTTTTGCACGTAATCTCTACTTTTCTGTGTTATGGCCATTTTCACAAGGCATATCTGCCATACAGGGGCTGAGTTTGGCGGTGGGCCTTGCCATTCAAAGGGCTCTCATAAAACTCGATGTACCATCGACCGGCCTTAAATGGCCCAATGATCTATTGGTCAAGACCTCCACTGGCCATGCAAAACTAGGCGGTATTCTGATTGAGTTAACGGGTGATGTAACGGATGCATGTCAGGTGGTCATTGGTGTTGGAATTAATTTGGATATTCGCCCACAAGATCTTGCTCGAATCGATCAAAATGCCATTGGCGTGAAGCAGCTTCAATCTGGCTTGAGTCGAAATAAGGTGGCGGCGACACTGGTTAAGGAACTGGTGGGTATGCTGACTGAGTTCGAAGTGTATGGTTTTTCTGCATTAAAAGAAGAGTGGAATGGCCACGATGCCTTTAATGGTTTGCCAGTAAAGCTCATATTACCCTCTAGTGAGATTCCTGGAAGCGGTTGCGGTGTTAATGACAAAGGTGAGTACGTCATGGAAACGGCAGGCGGAAAGCAGGTGTTTAACGCGGGTGAAGTTAGCCTAAGGCTCGGAGAGTGATGTGCGTTTAGAGCTGGATGTGGGTAACACCCGGATTAAATGGCGTTTAATGGATCACCGCGCTGTCTTTGATCAAGGAACAGATTTGGAAGCAGCGATGGAGGGGCAGCCTAAGTGGTTGCCCCTTATAGAGTCGGTATGGGTTAGCTCAGTTAGCGACGATAAAAACCAATGGTTGCAGCAGCTCTTCGGCGAAGTGTGGTATGCGCAATCGCAGCGTGTTTTTAAGGGGTTGGCCAATAGCTATGCGGACCCCGTACGCATGGGCGTTGATCGCTGGCTAGCTATGGTGGCTGTGTGGATGAAAGAACCTGATGGTGCGCATATCGTCGTGGATGCCGGGACAGCGGTAACGATGGATGTGATTTCTCATGTTGGTCAGCATATGGGGGGGTTCATTTGCCCAGGTCTTCAGTTAATGAAGTCGACTTTGCTGGGTAATACCTCAAAAGTGTTAGCTCAAGAGCAATGGTTAACGAGTCGAGCTTTGGGTCAGGAGACCCAGGCATGTGTAGATCAAGGTATATTGGATATGGTGGTGTGTTGGATAGAGCGTCACCATCAGCAATATCCTGATGCTAAGATCTGGCTGACAGGTGGTGATGGTGAAAGGCTTGCTTCGATGGTTGAGGCTCCGGTAGTCTATGCGCCGGATTTGGTATTGGACGGCCTATCGGCCTATTTTTTAGAACAGTAGCATGCGTTGGATATTTCTTAGTCTTGTATTAATGAATCTCGCCTATTTAGGTTACGAGATGTCAAAACCTCAAGAGGTCGAATCTGTCGAGACGGTCGATGTGTCCCTGGTCTCAACCGGGGCGCCAATTAAGCTGATTTCAGAGGTTCAGGGTGTTAAGCCTCGGGTGGTTAGTCAGTCACAGGCGGTTAAGGATCCTCTTTGTTGGGCGGTGGGTCCCTATAAAGTTGAGTTGGATGCGAAGCATTTGTATGCCAGGTTGCTCGCGGTGGATCTCGAAGCCAAGGTGACGCCTCAGCCTGTGGTGGTGAAAGAAGAGTTTTGGGTGTATCTGCCTCCACTGCCCAATAAAAAGCAAGCGATCCGTAAGCTAAAAGAACTGCAAAAACGAAAGGTCGATAGTTTCGTCATCACAGAGGGTGAGCTTGCGAATGGTATTTCTTTGGGATTGTTTTCAAAAAAGGAGTCGGTTGACCGTTTATTGGCAGGCTTGAAGAAAAAGAACATCACCCCTACGGTGAAAACGATGCAGCGCACACGCGACCAGTATTGGGTAATCTCGCCCGTTTTGGATAATGAATTAAAGCTCGAAAAAACCCGAGATCGACTCCTAGATGGTCGAAATATGGAATGGCGACAAATTCTTTGTAAATCGGAATTGCCAGCAGGGTAAAACTTGGTTATAGTGCGCGCCCGCTTCGGCAAAGTTCTACGCTGAAGCATGCAGATAAATCTGCTGCCAATGAATGTAAGTATGTAATTTTTAAAGAGAATTACTTGACAACAGGCGACGGCAACGGCAGAATCTGCGCCACAATTTGGTGGGGTTCCCGAGTGGCCAAAGGGATCAGACTGTAAATCTGACGCGAAAGCTTCGCTGGTTCGAATCCAGCCCCCACCACCATGATTTCTAGGCAAATCTTAAAGCAGTGATTTTGGCCTTTAAGGTTTGCGGGCATAGTTCAATGGTAGAACCTCAGCCTTCCAAGCTGATGATGCGGGTTCGATTCCCGCTGCCCGCTCCAGTGTCGCTGATATAGCTCAGGCGGTAGAGCGCATCCTTGGTAAGGATGAGGTCGGCAGTTCGAATCTGCCTATCAGCACCAAAACATTTTTAATCGAAGGTGGTTCATAACTCTTAGCTGGGTGGACTGCCTTTTTGTATATCTAAGACGTACAAAACTGAGGCGTTAATATGGCTAAGGAACAATTTGAGCGTAGCAAACCGCACGTAAACGTAGGCACCATCGGTCACGTTGACCACGGTAAAACTACTCTAACAGCTGCACTAACTCGCGTATGTGC
>Ga0255772_10001723_pt1 | contig 21673 bp, 9 predicted proteins | sample 071ome_34_FD_179970 | JGI IMG/M metagenome (GOLD analysis project Ga0255772, IMG submission 179970) | Coastal salt marsh microbial communities from the Groves Creek Marsh, Skidaway Island, Georgia - 071411BT metaG (version 2) | ecosystem: Environmental > Aquatic > Marine > Intertidal zone > Salt...
ATCATTAAACAAAGTTCCAAAACCAATAATGGTTTTACGAATAATTTCGTGATAGTGATAAGTTCCTAACATTAATATGTACCAAAGGGATTAGATTCTGTAAAGTCTAGAATAAGATCTGCTTCTGTCTCAATCGTTTCATTTTGTTTATATTTATCAGTCGTAGTGTTAGCGGTTGATACATTTATTACATATGAAGCACTAGATGCTGCTCCAACAACCAATTCTCCAGGATAAAATGTCCCTGTTACAATTCCAACTCTCAGAATATTTGTATCAGTATCCCAATTTTTAACTCTTGCAGATGAACCAGATATTGAACCAGTTACAATCTCATTAAATTGATATGTTCCAATTCCTGTAGTTGCAGCAGCTCCAATAGTGATGGTTGGCGCTACAGTATATCCAACTCCAGAATTTACAATTCTAATTCCAGTTACTTCTCCATTACCATTAATAACTGACTTCGCTGTTGCCGTAGTTCCTCCCCCTACAGGTCCTGAAATAGTTACCGTAGGTGCAGTTGTGTATCCATTACCAGATTGTGTTATTGAAATAGTTCCAATTCCACTAGTAGTAATACCACAAGTAGCAATAGCACCAAATCCTCCACCACCACTGATAGTAACTGTTGGATTTGTGGTATATCCTAAACCAGGATTAATCAAAAGTATTTCTTTTACAGAATTAACACCACCTTTAAATGTTGTAATAGCAACTGCCTCTGCAGTCACTCCACCGACAGGAGCAGCAGATATCGTTACTGTAGGTGTGCTTGTATAACTGTAACCATCATTGTTTAAGAATATTTCTTTAACTCCACCAATAACTTTAGTGGTTATTGCCGTTGCATCAGTTCCTGAAGATAAGAGATTAAGGTCTACGATATATCCAGTATTTTCAAGAACAGTATCTATTTCTTCAATGGTTGTATCTAAAGTTTCGTCTTCATATTCGAAGAGTTCACACTTGAGTTCATAAACATAATTCTTACCTAACTGATAGAAAGGATTTTCATGTTCTACAAACTTTACTTCAAATAATCTTTGACCGAGAGGAAAATAAATTAAATCCCCTTCTCTTGGTCTAGTAGAAAGTTCATACTCAGTATCACTTCCAGCATCCAAAAATGGAGAAATAAAATCTTCAAATCTTTCTTTTGAAATTGTAAGAGATAATTCATCTCTTATACTCATACCAAACTTTGTTAAAATATCTCCAGCACCACTATATCCATCATATGTGTTTACATATGCTTCAAGCAAAAAATTATCATCAAATTTTGATGACTGAACTTCTTCAATAATAGTTTGTCTTCTTACAAATTTTCTTGGTATATAAGTTACTTCAACACCATAAATCTTGAGTTGCTCATTAATCAACTCCTGTACCAATCTTTGCTCTCCAGCAGAGCCTTGTAAGAAAAAGGGATTAAGTGCCATTATCCAATAAAGTCGTAAGGTGGAAGTTCATAATCCATAGCCATTCTGGATTTAATATCTGCTAATTCTCTTTCAGCATCTTCATAAATTTCCCTACCATTCAATTCAATGCCGCCAGGAAGTTTAACTCCTCTAAATTTAATTAAGTTTTGACCCCACTGCCTCTTAATTAAAGAAGTTAAATATTTCTTCAAGAAACTATCATTATATACATCTGTGAATGTATTTGGATCCAATATTCTGTAGCAGTCTAAAATGAGATAATTTCCAACATTCTGTGCCTGCCAGTCAATATCCAAATAGAGTCTATCTTGTCTCTTATTAAATCTAATCTGCTTATCAGTAGTAAGTAAGAAATCGATATCTTCCAAATAACTCTTGACCATAGAATATTGAAGTAATTCTACAGAGTTAAAATAATATAGGTCATTCAAAAATAACTGATATTTGATACTAAACATTCCACCAGATATTGCACTAGTATCAAATCTGAAAACCTTTTCAATACCAACTACAGAATCTGGAACTTGAATAAAATTCGAAGTTTCATAGTAATTTGAAGTAGTTGTTCCGTATCCTGGAATGGATGTAGAAGTAGCACTTGTTGTTACAATTCCTGCCGTATTTGTGCTTGAACTATTGCTAGTCGCTCTTCCCCTATCGATATCTGCCTGAGTAATTTCATACTTCAAATACATCCTTTCAACACCGTCGAAATGGCGCTCCTGAAAGTATTGAAGGGCATCATCAACCAAATCGTCTATTTGGTCATCATCGACATTTATCTCCAATACAGGGGCACCTAGACGCCTTAAACAGTAGTCTATCAGTCCCTGGCGTGTTGATGGCTTAGCCATTAGAATTGTCCTCCATCAATTGTTGAAGTCCATACAGGAACTCCGCTTACTTCTTCTGTTGTTAATATGTAGTAGCTTTGTGATATTGCACTTTCAGTACTTGCCGCACCAATCAATTTTCCATTATTATTAAAATATGTGATACCATTTGGACCATCAAAATTTCCAACATCATAATATAATCCTTGAACAAAAGTTGCGACTCCAGAAACACTAAGTTGATCATCAATTGTTACTGTACCACCAGCAGAATCAATCGTTAAGTTTCCAGATGAAGTATTAATCTCATTGGTACTTGTAATTCCAATCTGGATATTATCTACAACTGCTCCAGTAGCAAAAGTTCCTACTCCAGAAAAATTTGCATGTCTCCATGCTTTTCCAGAAATACCGATATCATAAGAATCATTATCATTTGGTACGAGGTTTGAAATGAATTCACCAGAAACATTAATATCATCAGTATTTCCATCACCAAGATTAATCGTACCTCCTCTAAATGTTACTACTCCAATAAATTCAGAATATCCGGCAACATAAAGACTTCCGCCAATACTTACATTCTTATTAACTCCAAGACCACCATCAATTTGAACTGCACCAGTGTCTGGATTTGCTAGAGTATTATCTGTAGTATTTGTATAAGTTGTAATTCCAGAAAATATTGAATCTGAAAAACTATTTGACCAACTTAAATTTCCATTACCATCAGTAATTAATGCTGCTGATGATACTCCATCAGTCGCTGGAAAATAATATGTTATTGCAGCACCAACCGATGCTGGTGCAGAAAGGGTGATTGAAGTTCCAGCAGATCCTACGGAATGTGCTGAAACAAGATTTACACCGCCGCCAGCACTAACAGTTTCCTTTTTCCAATATCTAGAACTTCCGAAAAATTGTTGATTTGCGGCAGTACCATCAACACCAATATAAAAATTATATTCATCAGTAACAAAACCAGGTTCACCTGCTTGGAAAGAAGCTATTCCTACATTAGATTGCTGACCTCTTTTAAACTGTAGTACAGGGGTCGCCATTTTTTAGTTTTTTTCCCTTTTATAATGGTATTTAGTTGCTAAAAAGTTCCAAAATCAATAGATTGATTGTCTACAGCATCTGCAAGGTCTAAGATTTGTGCAGGGTCAACATGCTTATACACTTTTTCAACAGAATCATAAATCAATACTGTATTATCTGCTCTAGCATCTACATTAACATCTGCAATATTTTCTAATTTATCAAGGAATGTACCAGAAGGTGCATTTGAGGCAATTACTTTAATTGCGTTTTGTTGTCCGATTCTAACTCTTACATCAGACATTATCGTGTTACTCCTTGACTTACTAATACCATTCCTTCAACAACTCTAGTAGTTGTATTTGCAGTATCTGTAATCACAACATCATAAACATATCTACCAGGTTTTAAACTTGCAGTTTGAGATGTCGTCAATCCCAATTGAATTTGTCCGCCAGATTCATTGTAAATGCTAGTAGTAAAGGTAGTTACACCAGTACTCCCAGCATGTTTTCTCATTTGAGAAGAAATATTATATCCAGCAAGATTTAAAACAGAATTTGTCGCAGAACTTTCTAAGGTAAATATGCGACTAAAATCTGTTCCAGTATTAATAGTTAGATTACTTACGTAAACTGCCATTTTCTAAGATATTTAAAAATATTTATGCTAAACCAGATATAGCAAAGTTTTTAATGACCTCTTGTTGCTTCAAATAGAGTTTAAAATAAGACTTTGCAAAATTTTTCAATTCATCAACATCTAATTCATCAATAAGTCTTGAATACTTTTCATATTCAAACATTTTATTCATTGTTTCTAACTCAATTTTGTCTGGGTCCATTGATTAACTCCATAAGTAGGGATTTGATTTCGCCAATATCTTTTTTCATCTCTTGGATTTCCATTTTCTGTCGGCGTCTCTCCTCCTTCATTCTAATGTAGTTATTATATTCATTAGTATCAGTATTTACAATAGCACCTGAATCATTACGATACAGGTGCTGTTCACCTTCTACTCTTTTCATATTATGCTAAAGCGATGACTTTCAAATTCTTAAATATTGGTGGATATGCTTCATTGGTACCACTAGCAACAATTTTAATTCTAAATCCATTAAATTTATCTAAGTCATCAGCAGTGAACTGATATTCATAGAATTCTCCGTCAACACTCGCTGGGAGGAATGCGTCCGCCTTTCCATTATTTTTTGTAACATCAACTACTAAATCACCAAATCCATCAGCATTAGTATCCTTCAGATTATCATATCCTGGGAATAACTCATATGTCTCAATATTGTTGCTGGATTCAACTTTAAAGAGTTGGTAAAGGACTCTAAAGTCGGCGGAAGAATGTCTATAAGCATCAACAAGAACTTTGAGTGATGTTGCAGGTTGCTCAAGGTCAACTTTTTGAGTTACATAGAGATATGCGTGTGGATCTCCAGCAACAAGATTTACGCGAGGATCTAATACATAATCTGCGATTGGTTTATTCAATCTATTTCTATGCAACTCAACAGTTGCACTAGAATAATCAATGAATGGTGAAAGATTCTTGTCTCCACTATTATCAAGTGTTACTGCATAAGTAAATGATCTGCTTTGAGGGAGAGTACTCAGAATTGTATCAGTGGTTTCATTTGGTCTAGATGCAATTGTCCTCACACTGGAAAGAGGTGTTAAAGCATTATTATCAATACTTTGATAACCCTGATCTGCAAACAGTGTTTCAGTTCCATCAGCACTTCTTCCAGAAACAGTTCTTATCTGAGAATTTGCTGAAACCTTATCACTAATACCGTCAATAACAATATTTGTCTTAATTGCGTTGAATTGAAGGTTTCTAGTTGCTTTTACATTTTTACCACCAACAGCATTTTCATCTGTGAAAGATCTCATACTGGTTCCAGAAGTAATAGCACCTAAAGTTCCACCTAAGAATGAAGTTGTAGCAGATCTGTTGATTTTCAGGAAATATTCATCAATTCCAGTATCATTAGAAATAATGCCTGCAGCACCAGTATTTCCATTTCCAGAATGTGTAACTTCATTACCTTCATCACTGTTTATTCTCGTCAGAGAGATTCCATTCAACTCATACTTGTAAACCTTAGAGTTTGCAGCGTGTGATGTTGGATTAACTCCTCTAGTAACGGTAAGTTGTCCAGAACCAATTGAAGTATATCTCATAATCTCATTATCAATCTTCAAATATCCGCTAGTAGCAGTACTATTTTCAAAAGTGGTAAAGATTGCAGTGTTTGCTACTGCAACAGTTGTATCTGTTGTGTTTATAGCAACATCAAGAGTCGTTGGGATACTATCTGGTTGAATTCCTGTGAGAGATACTACATGACCTAAACCATGCATACCGTGATTAATTTGTGCAACTCTAATTGTGTTACCATCAAATCTAGTATCAGTAGAATCTGTGCTACTTGTAATTGTAGTAGAAGCCAAACTTACTACAGTTGTAGGTGTATTGAAATAGCACAGAGGATCTGTAGTAGTAAAGTCCTCACCCTGAACATTCGTTAAGTATAAAGTGTCAATTCCACCGATTTCATCTACTGTAATTTGAGCACCTTTTCCTTTTTGAACTTGTGATGTTGTAATTCCAAGAAGATCTCCAACAACATAACCAGAACCAGCCGTTGTGATTGTTACACCAGTAACTATACCAACAGCACTAACATAAACAGTTGCCTGTGCACCAGTACCAGATGCTTGAATGGAGTACAAATCTACATTAGTAAATTCACCTGCAGAATAACCTATTCCAGTATTTGTTATGGTAATGAAATCATTGATTGTACCTGTATCAGTTATACCGCCACCAACATTTTCAATAATACCTGATGGGTTTGTTAATCCTGTTGAGACTGTTCCGTGACTAACTTTAGTACCAATAGTTAGATCACCATTGAGAACATCTGTAACACCAAAACCAACACTAATTTTTCTTGGAAGAGTTAAAATTGAATTCTCTTCGAGTTGATATTCTGGACTGGTATTACTTAAGTTGTTGTAGAAGTATACGGTTCCTGGTGTAGTTACGAATTCAGCTTTGTTTATTCTGAACTTCATATCTTCATTTTGGTTTTCTGTCCAAAGAGAACCATTTTGAGATCTGAAGAGAGCACCACCAGTATATTGCTTAGCACTAACGATACTTTCTGATTCTGGTAAAGAATTTGGAGATACATCAGCATTGCCTGTTTGTGAAATCCAAACTTCGTAGTCGTTAGATGATGGTGAAAGTAAAACAATAGCGTATTCAGTACCTGCTTTGAGTGGTACAGGTGTTTTGAATTTAAAATTAGTAACTTCTGAGGCATCTGGAGAAACAGATACTTCACTTGCCTGAAGAATTACCTGAGAATCTGATATAACCAGATTTTGTGATGGTTTTGCATCATCAGTTACTTCAACAAGTTGTAAAGTAACAGTTGGTTCTCCATCACTTTCAATTATGTTATCCGTTATACCAGTACTAATTCCAGTTTGTGTTCCTGGTTTTGTTTTAAACCAAACATCAACAGATGTACAAGTAATATTATCTTCACCTGTGAAGAAAGTTTGGGCAAGTGGATCAAGATGCTTCTTCATCTTGACTGTAGTTTGCTTAACTAACTCAATAACACCAGTTGATGTGTATAGAGCTTCAGCATTACCTATAGATGGTTTTCCAGGACCATCAATAGCATTTGTTTTGCTTGTCGTTAGTTTGAATGTTTTGGTACCAGTTGTGAATAATTTATCTTTATTGGTTACTACCTCTTGAAGATTGTTTTTCTTATATTTCTTCTTGGTATTGCCTAATAAAGTTATATCTGGTACTGTTACTGTATTTGTTTCAGAATCTTTTGTGAATCCTTTTTTAATTTGCTTTTTACTTAACTTTTTCTTCTTGGTGAAGGTATAAACATACTTTGGTTTTCTGAGGAAGAATGAACCAATAATACTTCCAGAAATATCTGAAACTAATTTGATATCGTTAACAATAGCAGATGCTGATGTATCTTGACCAATCATTTCAATTGTTGTGAATCCAGATTTAATATATCCACCAAATTCATCAATAGCAGATGCTGCTAAAATGTCGATGTCAATATTAAGAATTTCTGAATTTGCTGAATAATTTTCTGGAATATTTGTGGACTTTGTGGTATCATATGGATTAATAGAATATGTTTTGTATGTGTTTACATCAATTACATCCTGACTGTTTGTAAGAGAACTCCCACTAACAGTTGTTGTTGTTTCTAATGGACCACTCTTGTGATTTGGTGGAGCAATTCTACCTCTGAAAATTTCTTCACCATCATAATTAGTTGCTTTTACAGTAGCTCCTGGAACAAAGGTTCCAGAAGTCATTGTGATTTGTAAAAGTTTTGGAATAATATCAATTTGATTACTTCCATCAAAGAATGCATAGTGTTGTGTAAATGGTTTCAGGTTGTTTGCTTCAAACTTAACATTCCTAGATCTCATATAAACGGCATCAACCGTATCTAAGACCTTTGTCTTAGTCCAAGTTTTTGTCTGAGCACCAGATTGATTTACTGTCTTAGTTTGAGTTACTTTTACTTCCGTAAAGTTATCAACACTAGGAGTAAGAATTATAGTTCCATTATAATTTAAAATATTAAATGGATTTATATTTTCAGTTGTGGTAGCAAGTAGATTTTTTATCTCAGTTTCTACTTCTGTATAATTTAAAAGTATAGAATTACCTGTTTTTATAATATTTTTATCTGGGAATACTGATGGTGGTAAGTTATCAACACTCGTGTCTAATGATGCATCAATCGTTGCAATTTTTGGTGCAAAGGATGTTATTTCTGTAAATGCTTCCAGTTGCTCATTTTGAACATCAATCTGACATTTTATCTTCGACTCTTGCAAATCAATTTTGCTTCCATCATTGAAAGCATCTACAAAGAATCCGCTCTTGAATTTATCAAATCCATTAGCATCTTTTACTTGAAGTGTTTTTGTATCAACTTCAAGAAGAGATAAAGTTGTAAGATTTTCTAAAGTAGAAACTCTTTTATCAATATCTCCAATATCTCTCATTGTATACCTTCTATTATCTTTGAAGGTGATACTTACATCGTTAATATCATACAAATATGCAGGCAACTCTATAGTTGCGAGAAGCATTAAATCTTCTTTGTTTACAATTTCTGGTTCTACAGGATTTAAAGAAGAAACCCCCTTGATAACACTGAATATCCCATCTTTTTGGAGAACGATTCTATCTATTCTTGGTAAGTAATATTCATAACCAAGAATAGAATCTTCTTTAGGAGTGACTACAAGAGTTGGATTTGGACCAGTTGCAAAGTTTCTACTTACAGGTGCAAATGGAGAAGCATTTGTTACAGTAAATTCTGATACTCTTGGTCTAAAGTCGAGAGTATCAGATGCTCTTAATTCCCCATTAATATCGGGAATGTCTTCCTTAAATCTTTCAGCATCATAAGAATTTACTGTGTAAACATCGCCAGTATCCGATGCAAGAACATCGTAATGGTCAAATACAATTTTGAGTCTATGGCTAGGAATGTAAGAATCATCTTTTCTTACAATTCTGGAGTAATCATAATACTCACTTCTTCCACCTTTATCTAAGGTATATTTTTGAGTTATATCCTGATAATTGCCCTTTGTGAAAGATACTACAATAGAATCCACTTCAGATTCATCAAATGTAACTAATTCACCAACATCAAATGATTTGTTATTCAGAAGAACGACTTGTGCGTTTGATGCAGAGTCTATTTGAACAACTTGAGCAATTGCTCCGCTAGTTTGTCCTTTTACTTTTTCTCCAACAATTGCATTAGTATTTAAAGCAGCCGCAGCAGAAACTTGTATAACATCTAGTGTTGGATTTGCAGCACCTAAAGATTCATAAACTGCTAATATTTTAGCAACATCTGGAAGATTTAATGAAATTTCCTTATCTTGAACTCTTAAACCATAGAAATTATTTTGAGTTAGACCATTAACATTAATAGAAGTCTTGGAAAGAATTACATCTCTTTGTGCACTTCTTGTATAAATCTTCTTCTTACTAGTAATTCCTTGCTTCAACAGCGAAGCATTGACTGTTGCCTGACCACTTACGAATGATAATCCATCAAAATTTGCTCCAGACCCACCTCCAGTTAAGGTTAAATCTGGATCTGTAGAAACAACACCATCTGCTTCATTGAAGAACGAATACTTTTCTGCACTATATGACTTATAAAGAGCACTTGATATTCCTGTTGGTGCAGTTAAAGATCCATCTCCAACAGCATCTACAGTTATGTTGTTTAATTGAACTGTAATACTTAATTGAGAGTCTTTAAGATCTACTGCTGAAATATTTTCACTTGGAAGTTCTGCGTATAATCCACCACCACTCTTAATTTCGCCAACAGCAAGAGAAATGGGTCCAACAAATTCAGTGGCTGGAAGAGCACCATCACACACTTCAGCGGGTTGATTAGTGATAGCTTCAACAGTTAAAGTTGTAGAACCTGCTCCAACTGCAGTTACTCTGTTAAATGTTGGTACAACTTCATCTGATTTATTGTATTTAATAATAGATCCAACTTTTGCACCTAAGAATCCATCTTGAAGCGAAGATGTTACATTACCGCCAGTTGAAATAGTCGCATCAAAATTTCCAAGTTGTTTGAACTTCTGATCTATTAAAATAGTGTCTGCAGTAAAATCGAAGGCGGCATCGCCTCCCATTGGATCTGCCTGATAAATCGCTTTTACATCTTGCTGACCATGTTTTGTTACGGCAGTAATAGTTCTTGAATTTTCTTCAACTTCATTGATAATGATCTGTTCACCGACAACAAAACTTCCAGATACCTGAGTTAAAGTTAATGCTGTTCCATTAGTAACATCATTTAGCAAATATCCAGAGGCATTGCTAGTTTTACCTCTAATATAAGAAGTATCATTGAGAGTAATATTAGTGTTGATGGTTAAATCTGTATAGACATTTACATCATACAGATACAAATTCCAAGATGAAGCGTCATCTTCATAAGAATTTCCATCTAAATTGAAAGAATATACTCTAGCGTCTCCAATAGTTGTTGCCGTACCAACACCGTCGTTGTTTAATCTTCTATCCAACAAACTTACAGTATTTTGATTTCCAATACCGATAAGCGGAGTTCCAGTTACATTATTTACTTTTACTAAAGTTCCAAAATCTAAAGGAATTAGACCACTATCAACTTTATCTGTATCCCTTGATTTTTCGGTATCAATGATGATGGTTTCTTCGTTTTCAATCCTATATCCCTTAACATAAGAAATTCCAGGAGAGAATTTTACAGACATCAAGTCATCTGATGGAGTATTTCCACTCGCAGTTGTTTCACCTTCAGTATAAATTCCCTGATTACCAATTTCATTATCAAGAGTTTCTTTGATTTCAATTTGATACTCTTTTACAGAATAATGACCAGATTCTTCGTAAGTTCTTTTTGCAAGTTTGTCGTCTAACTTTGTAGCAGCAGGAGATGGTAAAATATTTTCTACACCATTTATAATCTTAACGAGTTCAATAAATGATGTGTCGTTAAAATCATCGAGTGATTTTTTGGTAAGTTTTGTCGTTATTTTTAACCTATCTGCTCCAGGAGCAGAGAAGTTTGAAAATCCCTTAGCATTATCATACAAAGAGGGATCATCCTTAGCATTTACTAACTCTTCGTCTATACTTAGACCAACTCTATAACTTGGAGTATTTGTATAGGCATCCAGAACAATATTATCAGCAGCAACATCAACAAATGTTCCTCTTATAAAGTAAACACCTTCTTCAATAGAAAACTTAGATCCTATGTTACAAGCATTATCACTAACTAAAGTTGCAATACTTTCCCCAGCATTAACTACAACATTACTGTAAGTAAAAGATTCTTCTGTTGTTAAAACTTCACCATTTGTAAAGAATACGGTCTCATTATCGGTACCAGACTCCGTATACTGAACAAATAATGTGAGGTTTGTAATTCCTTCTGATTCAGAAATATTTAAATATTTGTCTACCTTAGCAACTATACCAGATGTTTGTCCTTTTATCTTTTTGCCGACCAGTTGATCAACATAAGAAGACAAATTAATTCCAAGATGACTAGAATTAATTTTTACAGAAAAATATTGATTATTGAGAGCAAAATTGCCTGGAATTACTTTTTGCCCTTCAGAAAAAGAGTTGCGCCCAAAAGACTCAATTTGATTTTGTAAAACTGATTGGAGAGTTGTTAATTCTCTAGCCTGAATTGGAAATCCAGGTCTGAACAAAACCTTATAAAAATTATTAAATTTATCAAAATCGTCGTAATATGGACCTACATTGAGATTTGTTTTTTGTGCCATTTCTTAGAATTCCAGGATAATTTTAACGTCTTCTTTTTGTCTAGGGCTTCTTGTAATTGCAGGACGATTATCAATATAAATTATTTCTCCTGACTTTTTATTTATCTCATAATTGGCGATTCCATTTGTGAAGTTAGCGTCAAGAGATACTATTTGATTTGATACTGTAGTTGTAACTCCACTAAATCCCGTTTCGATAGCTCCACTAAAACTAGTAGATTCTATTGTTCCTCCACCAGACTCAAAAGCGTAAGATCTTGCATCTGTTGAAACAGTGCTATAATCACTTTGATCTCTATTTGTTTGATTGAAGTGTAAAGATCTATCTTGGAAATACTTCAACACTCTGGTTGTTTCATCATAAGAAGCAACAATACCTCTTGCTGTACCTTCAGTGACTGTTTGTGTGATTCTATCTCCAACAGCAGGTTCTCCAGAAAATGCTGCTGTTAATTTTATAGCACCAAGTGCCGAGAACTGATTGCTAGTAATTACATTATTCGATCCAAAAGCAGTTGGATTTTTTACAATACCAATTTCGGAAAATACTGTGTCTGATGGAAAATCTTTTACAGAATCATCAAATCTAGCATAAACTAAAACTCTATCAGCACCTAACTCTTTGTATAAGTCAAATCCATGACCTCTTGATGGAGGAATAATTGGAATGAGGTGTGCGGGAGTTGTAATTGTAGATGGTTGATATGCGCTTAAATCAACCATTCCGTAAGTATATCCACTACCACCTGCCGAAATCACAGCACTTGTTACTTGTCCACCAGTAATAGTAACAACAACCTGACCACCAGTTCCATCTCCAAGTATTGGAAGTTCTACTTGGTTTGCGGTTTTATAACTTGCACCAGGATTTTCAATATAGACTTTTTTTATTTGATTTTGATTTTCATCAGAATCTCCATTTTCCCTAACTGCTGTTATTTGGGCATTGGTTGATGTACTCCAGTTGTTTGGTAATGAAATATATTCTGTTGAATCAAATTTTACAATATCACTTGGAGTTACTGTAAACAGATACTTCCACAAATATCCATCACCACTATTCCCTGCAGCCGCTGGTTCTAAATCAGTAAATGTTGGCTCGTCTAATGAAGCATTTCCATTTGTATTGATTCCAGAAGAACCATTATCAATACAAATGTATACCTTATACTCGCTATTCATTACATAATAATTTGAATCATATAAGCGAGCAGATTGTGTTATTGGAGATGGATTTGTAAGACTGTAATCATGTCTGTACATTTCATACTTGGTTCCCCTTGCCCAATCTATTCTTCTTACAACTCTTCTAACATTATCAGTCGTTGCTCTCTTCCCAAATATCATATTATCTCCAACAAAATTGGAGTAATCAATACTATCATCTGGATTTGGTGTATCAGTATTCCAAGTAGCACTTCTTTCTGCAGAACCAGCAGTCGCAGTTGGATTTGATAAACCTACAAAAACATAATATGAGTTATCAGTGTCCGAAATTGAGTCAACAAAGTTACTCGCATTCAATATTCTAAATTGATCCGTAACTATCGCAGGCATCTTAATAGGTTTTTTCTGTATTTATACTACTATGAATCAAAGTATAGTGTTTATACCAATCAGAGCACCAGTATCTCTCAATCCAAATCTTTCACTTCTTCTTTGAATGAATGGGAAAGTTGATAATCCAGAATCAATAGTTAATCCAGTAACACCAATAGATATTGGATTATTAGATCTCGTAAAACCAGAAATTTTTCCAACAGAGAAGTTTCCGACAGGACTTGATGTTGCAATTCCACTTGTGTTAATTCCAGTTGTGTTAATACCAGAATGTACATTACATGTAATTAATCCAACATTTACACCTGGAGTAGATACTGCAGAAATGATGTATATATTATCCACATAAGTGGTTCCAATACCAACCGTTGCAGCATCAGAATCATTAACAGAAGTGACTCCAGAACCAACAAGTGTATTGTAGATATAAATTGGATCACCAACTTCAAGACCTTGTGCTACATTGAGAGCATCACCAACATTATCAAGTCTAGCCAAATCAAAAGTAATAGCAAGAGGATGACCTCCAGTTCCAACAGAAGTTGAAATTCCAGTCAAAACACCGACAAAGTTTCTAATTTGATTTGCAGAACCAAAGTTGGTTACAAGTTCAGAAGAAACATTTGTTGTTGGAGCAAGGACATTTGGTATAATTGAAGTAGAGTATCCAAGTCCTCCTGTTCCTATTGCTACAGAAGTAACAGTTCCAGAAGCACTAACAGTTGCTGTTGCTGTTGCTGCAATTCCTGTATTTGTATTTGGAGGTGGTGCAATAGAAAGGGTTATAGTTGAACTTGGAGTATATCCAGATCCACCAGTGGTAATAGCAATATTTGAAATTGTTCCTCCAACAGATACTGTTGCACTAAATGCAGCAGCAACTGGATCTGTAGTACTTCCAATAATCAACGCATTCAAATCTGTATTTTGAATGGTTGCTAACGATTCTGTTTCTTCATATTCAAATAACAATCCATTATCAACAAATATTTCAGTATCAGTCGTACTAAAATCACCAATTATTTTAGCACTTGGATAAATTTGTGGTTCAAGTGTATCTCTTGTCTTGTATATGTCTTGATTATTAATTCTCTTATCAACCTTTTGCTTAATCCAATCAAATGGTTTGTAATTAACCTCATCAATTCCAAGACCAGTATAGATATCAGTCTCAACACTATCTGAAGTTGGAATACCAACAACAGTTCTGTTTGATTCTTGATCTACAGTAGTCAAAATTAAATTATTTCTCTTGAGTCTAATTTCATCACCAATCTTAATAGTTTCTCTAATTTCAGTAAAGACGCTATCAGTTCCTCTTGTTCCTCTGTAGAAGAAGATTGAAATATCATCTTCAGATTTTGGTGCAGTTGTGAAAGTGAAAGAAGATCCGCCATCAAAAGTGTAGTTAACGCCTGGTTCTTGAATCACACCGTTAATGAATATTAAAAGGATGGAATCTAAATCAATATTTAAAGAATCTGCATCATTTGGATCAATTTCAATACTCAACAATTCACTGTTATAATAAAGTGGGAATCTTGTTCTAATACCGTTTTGAAGTGCACTAATAGGATCGATGTAATCAAGTTCTCCAAACTGCCATGCTGAGAAGGAATCGTTAAATGTTTCCAATACTGTTAACTCAAAGTCCGCAAGTGGGGATGCAAGATTTGCATCAGTTACAAGACCAACTGGTCTGAATACATCACCTTTCTTAAATCCATATCCAGGTCTAGCAATACTGAATGATTTGACCTCAAACAAAGTAGAACCAATACCGACAGTATTTGCAGCACCAACTTCCAGATTGAGAAGTAAGTTTGAACCAGTGTCGGTTGTTGCTCCAATTCCAAGACGAGATACACCTTCAACTCCAAGGTTTGAATATGAAGGTTCTGATACAAATATTTGTGGATTGTTGTATCCAGTACCACCAGCACCAACAGTAAATGTTAAAGTTCCACCAGCACCAACAGTTGCTGTTATAGTAGCTGCGTCACCGCCAGCATCTTGTGTTGGGTCTGATACCGCAACACCAACGGCTCCAAAGTATCCAGAACCAACAATATCAGTAGTTCCTAATCCAACAGATGTGATTGCTCCAGTACCGTCAATAACCGCAGTTACAGAAACACCTACAAGAGGAGCGAATCCAAGACCTGGTGTAGATGCGAGGGAAACAATAACCCCACCTCTTGGGAGTTGATTTTGATTTACATCATATTCGGAGATTAATAATCCACCAGCAGTTGTAATTCCACTGAATACCACGCTAGAAATACCAGCATTTTCGGAGAATTGATAATTGTTTCCGGTATTATTATCAGTTGTTGGTGTTTGGAAAATATCATTGATGAACAATACTCCACTACCAGTCTCAATTCCAGTGGTATTTGCACCACCAACAGTAAGAGTGTATGTTTGACCAATACCAGTGAACGAATCGCTTATGTTGTCGTAGATTTGATTACTTGAATAATCTTTTCTTAAATATACTCTTCCATTGAATGTTGATTCTGGAGATTCCAATTCTGAAGAATTCAATATATCTAAAGGATCTCCTAATGGTGCTTCAGTAAAGTGAATCTTGTTTTTAACAATATTAAATGAACCAATATAAACTCTAGCAGTCGTAAGACCTGCGTGAGTAGTTGCTGAAGATCCAACAAATCCTCTTTCAACTTCAACAAGTGCAGTTGTTCCAATTCCAGTGATTGGACCCGAAGAAGTAGTTCCAAATCCAACTGAAGTTACATTGAGATATTCATCTTCAATTCTAAGGATATTTCCTGGAGTTATGCTAGAAATTCCAGAGAGAGCAAAGATAGTCTCTGTAGAATTAATTCCAAATGTGAGAGAGTGATTGATTGCTGTATAAGCAATAGGACTCTGGACAACACCATCAATGGAGATAATAGATTTCTCCATCTTCTTGACCATTTCTAATTCGTGAGCATTGCCCTTTCCACTCACATCCGTAAATGTAACTCCAATACCAGATGTAGTTGCAAAAGCTGCTACTGTTGCAATCTTAAACTGGTCATTATTAATTTTAATTGCATAAACTGTTGATGGAAGAATGGTCGTTGTACCGATACCAACGCCACCACTACTAGTTTGTCCAATACTTACAGCAGTAGCAGTATTACCAAATGTATCACCTGGTCTATAAATTAACTCTTCACCAGTGCTGAAGAAGTGGTCTTTAATAGTGAATACTCCAGTAACGGGATTCAATACACTTGCATTAGATGGATTGAATGTCTTCATAAAGATTGGAGTTTCATCATGTAACATCTCAAATTCTGTTACATTAACTCTATTTCCATTTGGTGCATTATATTGAGCGACCAATACATCTTCAGTGATTGGTCCATATGAGAGAGTATCTGGATCATTTACCAAATCAATTTCAGATTTAATAATTTCACTATAAGATTGAATTAAAACATCTGTGGTAATTCCAGCATCTGGATAGAACCTTAAGTCTAAATTAGTTCCAACGATTGCTCCAGCAAATGTTCCAATTCCTGTTGCACTATTAGCAGACAGATAAGAATACTGAGAAGTATATACATCTGTTCCGTCATTAACAACCAGTAATTGATGCAGTGCGGAGGTTGAACCGTAACTAACTCTAGCAAGTGTTTTAATTGTGGTAAAGTTGGTCGTAGAACCCAAACTTACTACTGTAGAAATTCCAGTCGCTTCTACAAAATTACTTTGCAGTTGTACAGTATCTGCCTGATCGGCAGTTTGACCAGTAGTAGTAAATGTATATGTGCTGATTCCAGCGGCAGTAGTTCCAAATCCGACGATTCTAGACCTCACATTTACTGCATTTGACTCTGTGCTGTTTGTAAACTTAAGACTTAAGGTATTAGACGATATATCGGAAGCAAATGTTCCTATAAAGTTTGAAGACAACTCTACAGATTGATTATTATCAAAGAAGTAGTCGCTGATGTTAGTGTCTACTCCATCATGGTCAATATACATTTCAACATAAGTTCTTTCCTTAGAAGTTGGGTTAATAACTTCAGAAATTACAAATATTGCGTTATTAGTATTTGTTGAGACTCCAATAATCGTTGCAGTTGATCCAATACCAACTGATGTATTGATTCTAGAAGTAAGATTAATAAGACCAAGAGATTGAGTTCCAATACCTGCTAATTCACTATTGAAATTATTCTTTAAGACCTTAATATCATAGTCTTTTGTATATTGCTCTGTTGGGGTGAATCTTAACGAAAGATTTCCAGAATCAGAAATATTACCAGAGACATCACCCAATGAAGAATCTGTATTATATAAAGATGCTTTTTCTACAGTTACAATATCATCAGAAACTGATGGTAAAGTTACAATCTCTGTAGATTGCTTTTCATTATTATCTGGGTCTGTAATTTGAACTAAGAATCTACTATATCCATCATCGATATTGTAATTATCAATATCAACATAGAAATTGCTTATGATATTACCACTTGAGAACTGGCTGCTAATGTTGTCTATAGAAAGAACTCTATTTGAAATACACTTAATATAATCCGTTAATTTTCTATTCTGAACTTTAACAAATTTTGATTTATTGTTCTCAACATCAATATCAAGACCATAATCATAATTATTAATCGTATCAACTCTATTATCACTGATTAAATCAATGAGTGCAAATGTTGTTGATTGTTGAATTGATGTTGTAGCAAATCCAACGGTACTAGTAATTCCAACATCAGCAAAATTCTTAAGACCTGTAGTATGAAGAAGTCTATTTACTGGATTTACTAGCTGCTCATAGGTAATTGGACTCTTGACCGTGTAGGAGAGATTTTGATAGTAGTCATTATCAGGAATAACCTGATAATCTAAATTCAACTTTCCAATATCATCAGACCAACCGACATCTTTTTTCAATGAATAGTCAATTCTGAAGAAAGATTTTGTCTCTTCTATAGTTTTAATAGTTGCTCTAGTTCCAGTATCATCTCCAACAATAACATCATTTTCCTTCAATTCATAAGATCCATAAACTTTAATCTGGTCATTTAGAGACTCTGTGATTACCAGATTTCTTGGTACTATTGTTGTTCCTTCTACAGTAGAAAGTTTTTCACCGTCATTGAAATCTTTGTTAGTTTGTGAAACTTTAAATACTGGATAGTCACTCTCTTTAATAAGAATTGCGTAACCAGATTGATTAGTCTTAGCAATACCTGGATTGGTAGTAACTCCAGAGATATTAATTTGCAGTGTAGCTGGATTATTTGCAGGTCCTGCAGCGTATTGAGTTACTGTGAATAAAGTGTAATTATGATCTTCAGAATTAAATCCTTCTCCAGTAGTGCTATAGAGTCCTACACCTTCAACATAAATCTTTTCCCCAACACTAAAGAGAGATGAAGAAAGACCAGCAATTGGAGTTGCTAATGTAAATGTTACAATTCCTGTTGCTTGGGTATATGCAACTTGATTTACATTAATACCGTTACTATTATCAACTGCGTAAACCTTACTCAAGTTTTCAGACAATCCTGATGGAGCAGCAACTACATCAACAGACTGAATAGATGTTCCCTGAAGATTTGCTTCCAAAACTCCATTATCATATTTTTCTCCAGTTTCTGGATTGACCAATACTAAGTTTGGTGGAGTTGTATAGTTAGATCCACCAGATACAACTTCAACGCTTGAAACTGTACTTCTATTAATAATAGTGATATTGGGGGAAATGAATACCTCTGGACTTAATGTCTTATCAGCAGAATAATCAAATCCTGGATTGTTAATTTTAACCGACTTAATTTTTCCAATATTTGTCGATGTTGGAATAATATCAGCACTTACGCCTTCAGTTGAAGTTATTGATACAAATTCTGGAAGTTTCTTGTAGTTTTGTCCACCATAATTAATCTTCATTGTCTTCACACCACCCTTAGCACTTGCGGAGGTAGTTGAATATTCGAGGGTAGAAGTTGTATTCTGGTTGTGTGTTAATACTTCTGGTAGTGCCTTAAGATTTGCTTGGAAAGTAGTAACAGCAAGTCCACTGGAAGAAACTTTAAAGTTTCCATTATAAAGACTATCAACAAATACTATCTCCGATCCATTCCCAACACCTTTATCGGAAGTGCTAATAAATCCAGAATTTTCTATATTATAATAGAGTTGTAATGGAAGACCAGCGTCATAATTCAAAGTTACTGTTGCACTTGCAGAAACACCAATAGTCCCAACACCTATAACACCGAATGTAGTTCCAGATCCAACAGAAATAAATTCGTTATTAAAATCTTTATCTGTAAAGATTTTGAAATTATATCCACTAAGAGAAGAATCTGATACATCAAATACAAGATTATTATTCTTTATTGGTTTCAGTTGTGGATTAATCAATGATAATTCTTGACTCGCTCCTCCAGTAGAAGCAAAAGATACTACCGTTGGTGGTTCTAATAAGGCATCGTAATATGTCTGAGTAAGATTGATTTGATTATCATCTATTCTATAGACATAATATGATCCAGTATCAAGACCAGTGATATTATTATCTGTATAATCATAGAAGACTTTCTCTCCAGTCTTAAGACCATGATTAGTCAAAGTTAATACATTAGTTGTGCTGTTAACTCCGACTGATGTAAATCCAATAGGATTAATCAATAGTTTGTCTTTATTACTATTATACTTAACTCTTACTGCTGTTGAAGTTCCAATACCAACTGACTGATTTGGTTTTAGATCTAAAGTAATTGAATCACCAGCGGTTAATTCATGACTTGTTGTTACACCAATATTTGCGGTAACTCTCTCAACTCTTGCTGTTACTTGAGTTAAGTTAGTTTCTAAAGAATACTTGTAGTCATTGTCGTCGGCATTTGCAGTAAATGCAGTAAAGAATAAACCATTGGTATTAGTTGTTAATCCAACTTGTGTGGTCAGACCAATAAAATCTTTAGACTTATTAATTACAAACAGTGTTTCGGTATCACCACTTTGTGGTATAGTAAATGCTGCTGCACCAGAAGTAGTTGCAACAGATATTGCATTTGCACCACTAGGGCGTGTTAATATTACTTCCTGATTCGTCTTAAATGGATGATTGGGGATATAAATTGATTGAGTTGGAACTGAAATAAATTGTGTGAATTGACCTATTTCGTAATCATTGGAAACATCTATACCTGCAGTAGTTCCAATACCGATTGATTGTTGTGGATTGAAGAATTTTATACTATCGAGAGGTGGTTCGAAGTAATCGACAGAAAGTGGTATTGTAAATGTATCTGGAACAGTAAATACTTCTGCACCATCAGTATGGGCAGTTCCTGTAACTCCTCTTTCAATTCTAATTACTTTGTTCTCTGGGAAGACATTAAGAGCACGAACTCTTTCAGTTCCAATTCCTAATGTAGACCCAACAGAAACAAAACTTGGATTTGTGGTTACATAGATGTCTGTTACTACACCAGCAGTTGCATTTATTGCTAGTTGGTCTAACAGATATGTGCTTTCTGATGTAACGCCAATTACATGAGAATTTGTTAGTCCTCCAATAAAGCTTGATACACCAGAGATTACTACAGTATCCCCATCACTAAATGAGTGATTTGAAGTTGTTTGTACTAACAAATTAGAGGAATTTTTCCAAACAACAGAAGAATTTGTGAATGTGTCTACTGTTGTGGTAATGTAATTAATATTCTTACCTTTAATGGAACCAACTTCTGCTGCTAATCCACTTCCATCTGTTCCAGTGCTGTCAAAAACAGCAACATCTCCAACTTTATAAAGATCTCCAGGCTCGTTAATTACAAACCCCTGAACATAACCTTTGGATATAGACTCAATAGTAGCACTTTGTGGAATTACCTCATAAGGCTCCAATAAGAAGTCATTGTCCGCACCCTCATCAAAGACATTATATGGGAAAGTATTTCTTACAAGAGTTGTGCTATTAAAATCAAAACCTTGATCTAAGTTTTGCTCAAGTGGAATAGATTTGTAAGAATTTCCAATGAAGTATGGGAATTCTGATTTTGTGGAGTTTGTGTCTATGGATGCAAAGTATGCATAGACTCCATTTGGGAATTCTGGAGTTCTTCCAAATCTTCCATTATATTCATCAAGATTTCCAGAGTTATCAAAAGTATAGTCTTCTACAAAGAAACCAGCGGAGAATCCAGAAGGTCTATCTGTTACATTTGATGTGTTTAAAGTGTAACCAGACTGAAGTGGAATAACAGTTGATCCTGTATCATCAGAATCTGTATATGAATATGGTCCATAGATTGGATTTCCATCATATGCCCATCCAATGATTGGTGAGTGTGTAATATTATCAGTATCTAAGGTTTCAAAAACACCGTCTTGCAATTG
>Ga0255772_10001730_pt1 | contig 21619 bp, 20 predicted proteins | sample 071ome_34_FD_179970 | JGI IMG/M metagenome (GOLD analysis project Ga0255772, IMG submission 179970) | Coastal salt marsh microbial communities from the Groves Creek Marsh, Skidaway Island, Georgia - 071411BT metaG (version 2) | ecosystem: Environmental > Aquatic > Marine > Intertidal zone >...
TAATGAAAACTTTCACGTAATTTTGCAGCATGATACAAAACAAACAAGTGGCGCTCAAAACAGCTGAGAGCCTATTGCAAATTAAAGCAATCAAATTACAACCGGAAAACCCATTTACATGGGCTAGCGGATGGAAAAGTCCAATTTATTGTGATAACCGACTCACCTTAAGTTTCCCAACCATTCGCAACTTCCTGAAAATTGAATTCGCCAAGCAAATTGAAGAGATCTACGGCAAGCCAGATTACATCGCAGGTGTAGCCACTGGAGCCATCGCCATTGGTGTACTTGTTGCCGAATATATGGGCGTCCCCTTCATCTACGTTCGCGACAAGGCCAAAGGCCACGGACGTCAAAATCAAGTCGAAGGATTTTTTGAGCCGGGCAGCAACGTGGTGGTCATTGAAGACCTTGTATCTACCGGCGGCTCTTCCCTGAAAGCAGTAACCGCACTGAAAGAAGCCGGTGCCCGTGTATTGGGAATGTTGGCCATCTTCACCTATGATTTCCAGGTCGCTAATGATAATTTCGAAGAAGCAGGCGTTCGCTTGAACACCCTCAGCGATTACCATCACTTATTGGAGCAAGCCGAAGCACAAGGTTCTATTTTACCGGACCAGCTGGACTTGCTTAAAGAATGGCGTGTAGACCCCTCAAACTGGGGCCAATAGTTATTCTGAATAAGGATTTTTCCATGTAACGGTATCGAGGTCATAATGCACCACGGTACCGTTTTTTAATTCTAGGCCCAAGTGGCCTGAAGGCTGCACATGCGCCACGCGAGCCTCGAAGGACCCGCCGTCCACCTCATAGCGATGCCACTGATCTCGACCCCATAATAATTGGTCGTAGCGCTTTCTCAACGCCGGAACATCCGCAAACTCAAAGGCCTGTGGCCGCAACACCGCCATAATCTCCTGAACCCAATGCATCACATCTGCTTCCGTGCCAAGGGTTTCCATAGAAATACTGCGCGCTAAATCCATGTGCGAGGCACGCACATTCAAGCCCAATCCCAATACCGAACTTTTAATCCCCGAAGCACCCCAATGATTCTCGATCAGCATACCGCCTAATTTTCGATCGCCCACCATCAGATCGTTGGGCCATTTGAACGCGACTTTTTCGGGAAGGACAGAAGATAATCGGCCACAAACCCACCTATTAATGTCGAAACTCTCCTTCACCGGCACGGGCCACCGCAATAAAACCGACATAAGCACCGAATTTCCTGGGGTATCGTGCCACTTTGACACACCGCGTCCCCTACCTTTGTCTTGAGAAGCCGCGACCACAGCGCTAAGGTGCGCCATATCAGGGTTTTCTTGTAATTTACGCTTTAATTCCAGCTGTGTGCTGTCGACGCGTTCGAGCCAATACATAGTCTCTATATCCGACATTAGGGCCTGTTTTATTGCTTGTGCCGAAGATGGCATATGTTTTGGTAATTTAAGCACAAATAGAACATTCATTCATGCATCAGAAACCCGAAGCCTCTTCGGAGCTCCTTAAAAAATTTGTGGTGGACGGCCTTCAAGAGATCAAAGGCCAGAACATCACCATCATGGACCTACGCGATATTGAAAATGCAGTGACGGATTTCTTCGTCATCGCGGAGGGTAATTCCAACACTCAAGTAAATGCTTTGCAAGAAAGCGTGCACAAAATGGTCCGTGAAAATGTTGGAGATAAACCATGGCATGTAGAAGGCCGTGAAAATGCCGATTGGATTTTGATGGATTACGTCAATGTGGTGGTACACATTTTCCAAAAAGGCATCCGCGAATTCTACGATTTAGAAAGCCTTTGGGGAGATGCAGAAGTGCATACATTAGAAAACTTATAACAGCATAATGGCCGAGAATCCCAACCAAAAACAAATTGACAAGCTGAAAAAACAGTTTGCCAAAAACGCCAACGATAAAAAAGGCGGTGATCCCAATAAACCAAAGAGTCCCCTCTTCGGCTTCTACTGGGTGTACATCGCAATTTTTGCCCTATTCATCGGGATGCAAATCTTTAGCGCAGTCAGCTTTAGCGCAAAAAGCTCTAACTACCAGGAGTTTGAAACTGCATTGGAACTAGGCGATGTCGATCGCGTAAAGATCATCAACGAAAAAAAGGTCCAAGTCTTCATCAAGGAAGATGCCCTCAAGGATTCGGAGCGATACGAGGAAGTACGCAGCTCCAACTTGAGCGAAGAAATTAATCCGGGACCACACTACATCTTCGAGATGCCTTCACAAGCGTTCGAAGACAGAATCAAGGATTACTACAGCATGCATCCTGGCGAAAAGCAAATCGCCGTCAACTACGAAACCCAAGACAATTTCTTGGGAGATATCATCTCATGGGTCCTTCCACTGGTCCTCATGATTGCCGTATGGATGTTCTTGATGCGCAGAATGTCGGGCGGCGCCCCAGGCGGTGGCGGCGGAAGCCAGATCTTCAACATCGGAAAATCTCGCGCCAAGGTATTCGACAAGGATACTGAGGTGAAAACGACCTTCAACGAAGTAGCCGGGATGACCGGAGCCAAAGAGGAGGTACTGGAGATTGTAGACTTCTTGAAAAATCCGAAAAAATACACTGAACTAGGCGGTCGCATCCCCAAAGGGGTAATGCTTTCAGGGCCTCCGGGAACCGGTAAGACCTTACTTGCGAAAGCCGTTGCTGGCGAAGCGAAGGTGCCGTTCTTCTCACTCAGTGGTTCAGATTTCGTGGAGATGTTTGTAGGTGTCGGCGCCTCACGTGTACGCGACCTTTTCAAACAAGCGAAAGATAAATCGCCATGTATCATTTTCATCGATGAGATCGATGCCATTGGCCGTGCCCGTGGCAAGAACAACTTTACCGGAGGAAACGACGAGCGCGAAAACACCTTGAACCAACTCTTGACAGAGATGGACGGTTTCGGCACCAACGAGCATGTGATTGTGATGGCGGCCACCAACCGTGCAGATATTTTGGACCGCGCCTTGATGCGTGCGGGTCGTTTCGACCGCATCATCTACGTGGACCTTCCAGAGTTGAACGAGCGTGAAGATATCTTCAAGGTTCACCTCAAGGGCATCAAAACAGACGATACAGTTGATGTAAAGCTATTGAGCAAGCAAACGCCAGGTTTCTCCGGGGCAGATATTGCCAATGTGTGTAACGAAGCAGCATTGATTGCGGCTCGTAAAGGCAACAAGCATGTGGGCAAACAAGATTTCTTGGATGCCGTCGATCGTATCGTCGGTGGATTGGAAAAGAAAACCAAGATCATTACACCTCAAGAGAAAAAGGTTATTGCCTACCACGAGGCGGGACACGCAGCGGTGAGCTGGTTGCTCGAGCATGCTGCCCCTCTAGTGAAGGTGACGATTGTTCCTCGCGGCCGCTCTTTAGGAGCTGCTTGGTACCTACCGGACGAGCGCCAAATCACCACGACAGAGCAAATGCTTGACGAGATGGCGGCTACCATGGGAGGTCGCGCTGCAGAACATGTAGTGTTCGACAAGATCTCTACTGGCGCCTTGAGTGATTTGGAAAAAGTGACCAAGCAGGCCCGTGCCATGGTAACCATCTACGGTTTGAACGACGAGCTTGGAAACATTACCTATTACGACAGCCAAGGCCAGAGTGAATACATGCAAAAGCCTTACTCAGAGACCACTGCGGAGAAAATTGACAAAGAGATCAGTAAGATCATCGAAGGTCAATACCAACGTGCTATTGAGTTGTTGCGTTCAAATAGAGAAAAATTGGACCAATTAGCCCAACTCCTTCTCGACAAAGAAGTCATCTTCAAAGAAAACGTCAAGGAGATCTTTGGCCCGCGCCCCTGGGACAAGGAAGATGAAGTGGTTGAAGAAGCCGTTGAAGTGGAAATTACTGAGGCCGAAGCACCTGCCGAAGAGGCTTCTGCACCTGCTCCAGCAGAGGAAGATACTCCTGCAGCAGAATAAACACTTGTAAATAAGAACGATAAGCCGCGCCCGTTGGGCGCGGCTTTTTGTTGATAGCTCGAGCGCGGCGCAGTGGTTATTTGAAATCCACACCTTATTTTTGATATATATCTACGCTATGGCCCGTCAAAAAGGATTTTTCTCAAAGCTCAAAAGCAGCCTCTTGGGTTCTTCATCTGCACAAGAAGAAGAGCGTGGAAAATTCGCCCCCAAAGAAGAGCAGCCACTAGACGAGAAATTCGTGTCCCAGTTCACCGAGGGCGGCGGTAATTTCATGTATTGTCCATCCAAAGAAGAGGCCATAGAAGAGCTTCAATTGTATGCCCAAGAGCAAGGATGGAACGGTTTGTTCATTGCTACGTCTGCGTTGGCAGATTGGGCCAACAATACTAAGCTGGCATCCACCTTTGAAAACGACGGACAATATCCCGTAGTCATGACCGGTTGTGAAGCACTCATTGCTTTTAACGGCGGCATTATGATTCATTCACACCACACGGGCGGAAGAAAATTGGGCGACCTGCCCCAGCACCATGTGCTCATCGCCTATACCTCCCAGATCGTGGCAAACTTGCGAGACGGCATGACCGCCATCAATCAAAAATACCGCGAACAACGTCCGAGCAACATCTCTGTCATTCGTGCACCGCACGATCAGGCAGTGGAATTGGCCTCGGCGGATCCTAATAAAGGCCGAACGGTATTCTTAATTCTCATTGAAGACGAAGCCTGATGGGAAAACGTGCACTCTTTGGATTTATCTATGCCGGTGGCCTCATCGGTATTTTGGGCTTTACCCCTTACGGCACCTATATGCTGGCTTTCTTCACGCTGTTATTGCTGAACGAAGTCGCACGCATCCTTGATGTGCAGAGCAGGTTGCCTTTGCTCACCTTTACATCACTTTTTTTGATTGGGGGAGCCATTGGAAATTGGGGAGGGCCGGAAGAAATCATCAGCGCCACCCTAGCCATCGGCATCATGATGGTGTTGGCCTTGTTGCGTGCGGAGCGTCCGGCGCATGAAATGCGCCGCGGTTTGTTTGCCCTGGCCTATGTGTTCCTTCCCATGGCCCTGATCATACAGACCACCAGGGATTTCTCGGAATTAATCTTATTCATCTTCACCATGATTTGGGCGTCGGATACCTTTGCCTATTTGGCCGGCCGCTCGTTCGGAAAGCGTCCCTTTGCTCCTAAACTCAGCCCCAAGAAAACCATTGAAGGGTTCGCCGGCGGCGTGGTAGGAACCATCATTACGGGCTTCGCCGTGAATCATTATTGGGACCTGCTGGATGTAGATGTAGCCCTCGCATTGGCGGCTGTAGTTTCTATTACCGCCCCCTTTGGAGATTTAGTCGCCTCCTCGTTAAAACGCGAGGCCGATGTGAAAGATTCCGGTGTATTTTTGCCGGGTCACGGCGGGGCTTTAGATAGACTAGATAGCTTCCTGACCGCTGCACCCATCGCGATACTCATTTATCAATACATGATATGAAACTACATAGAGAAGGTAAAGGCACCCTAGCCGTTGTTTTCCTTGCTTTGGTTATTCTGAACAGCCTGGTCCAATGGGCAACAGAATTGGCCTGGTTAGAATTTTCAGTACTCGCCTTGAGCGTTGTGCTCTATGCCATTGTGCTGCAATTCTTCCGCAATCCTACACGCACGATCACCATCAATCCAAAAGGCATGCTTTGTCCTGCGGACGGCAAAGTGGTGGTTATACAGGAAGTTTTTGAAGATGAGATTCTAAAGGACAAGTGTATTCAAATGTCCATTTTCATGTCGCCGTTCAATGTGCACGTAAACCGCTACCCACTTGGCGGTAAAGTGACCGATGCCATTCACCACCCGGGCAAATTCCTAGTGGCATGGCACCCGAAGAGCTCCACGTTGAACGAACGTACCACTGTAGCCGTGGAAAATGAAAACTGGGGCAAGGTGGTCTTCCGTCAGATTGCTGGCGCGGTAGCACGACGCATTGTGATGTATGCTAAATCAGGGGATATGGCTGCGCAAGGTTCGGAATTTGGATTCATCAAATTCGGATCTCGTGTGGATCTTTTCTTGCCGCTGGACAGCGACATCAAGGTCAAAGAAGGTGATGTTGTAAAGGGCGGTATTACCGTGCTTGCGACGCGTAACGCCTAAGCTTCCAACTCTTTTACCCACGCCAATACCAAATCGAATTGTTCCGCTTTGGTGATCTCGCTATTGTCTAATGTTCGAGCATCTGAGGCTGCGATCAGCGGAGAATCTGCGCGCTCCATGTCCGCCTTATCTCTAGACTGAAGGTTTTCCAAAACCTCAGCGACGGTCCAGTGTTGTCCCTTGGCGGCGAGCTCCTGCTGGCGACGTTCGGCACGTACCTGATCTGAGGCCGTCATGAAGATTTTCAATTCCGCATTTGGGAAGACCACAGTACCAATATCGCGGCCGTCCATCACCACCCCTCCATTGCGGCCCATAGCTTGTTGTAGGGCTACTAAGTGTCTGCGTACCGGCACAAGCTTAGCCACGTGGCTGACCACATTGCTGACCTCCATGGTGCGGATTTCTTCTTCCACGCGTTCGCCGTTCAAATGGGTTGCATTCACTCCCTGCGCATCTAGTTCAAAAGAAATCTGCACATCAGGCAAGGATTGGTTGATCTCATCCTCTTGGCAACCGGTGGCGGCACTGACCCATTGGTTTCTAAGGGCAAATAGGGCTACTGCACGATACATCGCGCCGGAATCCACATAGATATAGCCCAAAGCCTTGGCCAATTCCTTTGCGAGGGTACTCTTACCCGTGGAGCTGTGTCCGTCGATGGCTATGGTCAGTGATTTTGGCATGCTCAGGTCTTAGAATTTCAGGCTCAAAGATAGGGTATTCATGCGCCCGGCCACGCTGCGAAGTTCGTTCGCGAAGTGGAGGTGAAACTTGTTGAAATACAGACCCGCACCAAGGCTGAAGCCTCCACTTGTGCGGCGATCGGGCAAGCTCATTTCGTATTGACGACGGAAATTATAGCCCAACATCAGGTGTAGTCGGTCCGTGGGCAAGAACTCCAGAGAGCCGCTAACGTGGCGGAGCGCTAGGTTGAGGGTGCTCATGTCCAGCTGTGTGGTGGCGCCCGTTACGGGGTCAACGCTCACCAGGTTTGGATCGTCGTAGCCCAAGTTTGGGCGTTGGAGCTGGTCAATAACGAAGGTCCAGCGGAAAGGGGCGTGCGCTAATTTATCCCCAACAGCAAACAAGATGTTTAAAGGCATGGGTTCGTAGGTGCCGCCAAAGGTGGAGAGTTGCGTGCCGGCGTTCTTAATGATGAACGCATAGTTGGGTCCAGTGGAGCCTCTGTACATCAAGGCAATATCTGAGGCGACGGCCCAACTTTGGTAACTTTCGTAGGTTCCATTGACCAATTTTGCGGTTGCCCCCAGGCGAATGCCATTCCAAGAGAACAGCTCCGTGCCTAAGGTGAAGGCGAGGTCTCCCGCATAGAATTGGCCCGTTGAACTCCCCCATTGATCTGTACCGTTGAACACTCCGTACTGAATAGTTTGTGCGCTCGCGATCATGGGACGTCCCTTAAGCTCAAACGAATAACTGCCTTGAAGCAGTTGAATGCCTTCGCCTAGGCTTCCTGAGCTCATCTCGAGCTGGTAGAGGGAAGAATCCGTGAGCAGTAGCGGGTTTTGAACGGCAAAGGCTCCTACGCGACCTTCATGCACATAAGCCGCATTGCCCAGCGCCGAGGCACCGGCAAAAATGGAGCGGTCCAGAAATGAAAAAACGCTGTTGCCGCCGCTCTGCCCAAACAAAGCGGTCGTCCAAAACAATGCTATGAGTACGTTTCTAATCAACCTTTGGGTGCGGTCGGAACCTCTAGTTTTTTCGGTGATTTTACCTTTTGGTCTAAGATAGCCAAATCCAACACTTCCTTCATCTCACGTACATAATGGAAGGTCATGCCTTTCACATAATGCGCTTCTATTTCCTCAATATCCTTGCGGTTCTTCTCGCAGAGGATGATGGTATTGATTTTGGCGCGCTTCGCCGCCAGGATCTTTTCTTTAATGCCCCCTACCGGCAACACTTTTCCGCGAAGGGTGATTTCTCCAGTCATCGCCAGTTTTGGCGCCACTTTCTTTTGGGTAAACAAGCTTACCAATGCCGTAAGCAAGGTAATTCCCGCACTAGGCCCGTCCTTTGGAATGGCCCCTTGTGGCACGTGAATATTGATGTCGTAAGCACTAAAGAGTTTTGGATCTATGCCCAATTCTTCCGCGTTGCTCTTGATGTATGCCATAGCGATGGTCGCACTCTCCTTCATCACATCTCCAAGGTTTCCGGTAATAATGACCTTGCCATTGCCCTTGCTGACCGACGATTCAATGAAAAGAATATCGCCACCTACCGGCGTCCAAGCCAACCCGGTGACCACACCTGCATGGTTGTTCCCTTCGTAGGCATCGCGCTCACGAGAAGGACCGAGAATGGTTCCCAAATCCTCCGCAGTGATCGCGGCGCTCTCCACCTTTTCCATGGCAATATCCTTGGCCGTGTGACGGACGAGTTTCGCCACCTTCTTATCGAGGTTACGCACCCCACTTTCGCGGGTGTACCCTTCGACGAGGGACTTTAAAACCGGCTTTGCGATGGCGAATTGATCGGCCTTCAATCCGTGGTTTTCTAATTGCTTAGGGACCAAGTGACGCATGGCAATCTCCACCTTTTCTTCCGAGGTGTAGCCCGTTACATCAATGATCTCCATGCGGTCTAACAAGGCCGGCTGTATGGCACCGAGGTTGTTCGCAGTGGCAATGAAGAACACCTTGCTCAAATCATAGCCCATCTCGAGGTAGTTGTCGTAAAAGCTGTCGTTCTGCTCTGGATCCAACACTTCCAACATCGAAGATGAAGGGTCGCCGCCAACGCCGTAACTGAGCTTATCGATCTCATCGAGAATGAATACGGGGTCGTTGCTGCCGGCTTTCTTCATGTTTTGCAACACACGGCCCGGCATAGCACCGATGTAGGTTTTGCGGTGGCCGCGAATCTCGGCTTCATCGCGCAAGCCTCCCAAAGACATGCGTACATACGGACGGCCCAATGCCTCGGCAATAGATTTTCCCAAAGAGGTTTTACCTACCCCGGGAGGGCCCGCCAAACATAGAATGGGGCTCTTCATATCGCCTTTCAACTTCAACACAGCGAGGTGTTCAAGGATGCGTTCTTTTACTTTTTCTAAACCGTAGTGGTCGCGGTTGAGGACCTTCTCGGCTTTCTTTAAATCAATTGGCCCCGAATCCGAACCCGCGAACGGAAGCTCTAGCATGAATTCCAAATAATTGCGCTGTATGGCAAACTCTGGCATCTGCGGATTCAAGCGTTGCAACTTGCGCAACTCCTTATCAAAGTGCTCCTCAGAAGCCTTGTCCCATTTCTTAGCCTTGGCCTTCTCGCGCATTTCCTCTACCTCGCTTTCCGAGCTATTGCCGCCCAATTCCTCTTGGATGGTACGCATCTGCTGGTGCAAGAAATATTCGCGCTGCTGCTGGTCAAATTCGTGCTTGACCTTGTCTTGAATTTCATTTTTGACCTCCAGCATCTTCAGCTCCAGGTTCAACCCTTCCAACACCTTGACCGCACGGTCTTTCAAAGATTCAACCTCCAATACCTCTTGCTTCTTCGGCAACTTCATGCTGCTGTTCGAGGCAATAAAGTTCAATAAGAAAGTGTTGCTGCGGATGTTGTCCAGGGCCGCCTGCGCTTCGGAAGGAATGTGTGGACTCTCTTGAATGAGTTTGGTCGCAATGTCCTTGATGGAGTCCATGAGGATGGGGAATTCCACATCATCATCGCCCGGGACGAATTCAGGGAGGAACTCCACCTTAGCGATATTGAAGGGCTCGGTTTGAACCCATTCCAGGATTCGGAAACGCTTCTTTCCTTGGATGATGATCGTCGTGTTGCCGTCGGGCATTTTGAAGCTCTTGACGATTTGGGCCATGGTCCCGATGGGATACACCTCGCTCTGGCTAGGGTCCTCGGTTTCCATGTCCATCTGGGCCACCATGCCGACAAATTTATCCTTGTCGCTGATGCTCTTGATCAGGCGTAAGCTTTTGTCGCGGCCGGCCGTAATAGGTGCTACTACCCCAGGAAAGATGACGGTGTTGCGCAACGGCAGGATGGGAAGAAGTTCGGGTAATTGGTCATCCCCTATTTCCACTTCTTCATCCGAAGTCATCAATGGAATAAATTCCGTGTTTTCGTCAATAATATCGCTGAATGACAATCTGTCCATATCTCTGTATCAAAAGGTCGTTAGGGGCCAATTTCCGCGACATGCTGTCACCATTGGCCAAAAAAAGGCCGCTCCATAGGAGGGCCTTATATATGGTTCAAAGGCTGTGCCGAAATTATTGCTCGAAGAAGCCCAAGCTCATTCCGAACTTGAACGTCAAGCTTCCGTCCATGCCATTGCGGTACTCTGGGTTGTTCGCCAACCAATCACTTTCGTAGTTGAATCCTTCAATGTTCGAAGCACCGAACCCGTTGTAATAGATGCCTAGGTTGTAGAAGCTCTTCAACGAGCGGCGAATTCGCCATCCGAAGCCCAAAGCATAGGTGTAGGTATGACCTGTACCCGGGTACAACGCAATACCGTCCGGGTATTGTGCGTTGGTGTTCAAATGCGGCTGGTAGGTCAACGCTCCTGCGCCCACATGTACAAATGGGGTATGGTGGTTGCGCTGGTTGTATTTACCGAAGGGAATGAAGTGGATATTCGTGAACAAGTTTACGTTCAACAGGTCCGTATCTACTTGGTAATCGCGATCGGCATTGCCGTGCAAATTATCGTGGCTATATACACTACCGTAGTTCACATCAGCCCCTACGCTGAGGATGCTGCTAAAGTTATACTTGAGCTGTGTTCCGAGACCGAAACGCGCTTCTTGAGTCAGGGCGCTCAAGCTTCCGCCGTTCACATCACCCAAATAGTTTTGGGTCATCCCGTAGGCGCCTAATTCCAAAAATGCAGTGGCACGCTGTGCCTTCAATCCTGTCGACAACCCTAGGGCAAAGACCGTTAAGGCCAAATATTTTGTGTACTTCATAATCAATCTGAATCCCTCAAAAATACCAATTTATTATCCTCGTTCGAATGTAATTCGTATCCAAGTTCATTAAACGCTTCCAAACCGGAAATGGTATGCACATCGGCCTCCAACATCCAGCGCACGAATGCCCCTCGGGCTTGTTTACTAAAGGCGGACACAGATTTTAATTGGCCGTTTTTACGCTGCTTGAAATCCACCGCAACCACCGGCTTTTCCACCGTCTTCCAATCTATAGCCTTACTATACTCCCCGCTGCAAGCATCCACCACGAAATCCGCATCTCTATCGTTCACCCATGCCGTCAGCACCGGCTTCCAAATCGCGTATAAATTTTTGCCTTTACCTGCGGCCAATTTTGACAACATCTCCAACCTGTACGGCACCACGACCGCATCGGCATGCACCGCACCGTACAGGGCGCTCAACACCACCAAACGCTCCCTAGCGCGCGCCAGCGCGCTCCCACTCAAACTTTCACTATCCAAGAACTTGAAGGCCTCGCCGGAGTAGGCATGAATGCCCGCCACACCCGGGTTCGGATGGAGGTAATGCCCCGGGTCCTTGGACCACATCGCGTGGACCTCAGGCCACAATGTATCGCTGACCTTAAACAGGGCCTGACCGGCCTTCTCGGACAATTTCTGAACGGCAGCCACCACTTTTTCAGTTTCCTCGGGAAAAACCAGTGGGCGCGGAGCCGAATATGGGAAGGCCGCCTCGGTACGCATGCCTTTAGAAGGTGAAAGGAGAATCAAGGGTTTGTTCATAGGATAAAAATACATCGTACCCTACCTTTAAGCCCTAAGGCACGGCTTTTGTTTTAATGTAGTTGTAAAGAGTTTGTATGAAAAAATTGGTCCCACTTCTTGCTATTGCACTTCTCCTCAGCGGTTGTCGTGGGGCGCAATACTATTATAAGACCGGGAACAAATACGCCAAGGTGCATATGCTCAAGGAAAGCGTCACCGCCTACAAGCAGGCCATTGATCGCAAGCCAGGCCGAGTGAAGTACCGCATGGCCATGGATCAGCAAGGCAACGCCCTGCTCGAGGAGCTCTACACCAACTATCGCTTTGCCGATGGCAATGATAGCCTGTCCATTTACAAGTTTTTGGAGGCTGAAAAGTGGCGCAATTACCTGAAGCCCTATATCAATACGAGTCGGTATGAGGGGTTCTACGATAGAGATTATGCGGACCAATTGGACCGATACCTCTATCAAAAATATATCCGTGCTGAAAAATGGATTCGCACGCGCCGGTTCGACCGCGCACAATCCAACCTAGAAGAAATCAAATCGCTCGACCCAGATTACAAAGAGGTGCAAAGCCTTCTCGAATTCAGCGAGGTGGAACCTATTTATGTTCAAGCGTTAGACCTGTTCGAGGGAAACAATTTCCGTGAAGTACACGACCTGCTTCAGCCCATGCTCAAGAAATACCCTAAGCAGGAAATACTCAGAAAACTTGAGGAGCAGGCCATCGAGCGAGGAAAATACCGACTGGGCATCATTTCGGACCCCAACATTACCGGAAGCGAAGCCACCATGTCCGCCGCCTTGCAAAGCGCGGTCATTTCCTTGATCCAGAAAAACGACGATCCCTTCCTTGAATTGCTAGACCGCACCAACTTTGAGATGCTGCAACAAGAGCAAGAAGCCATCATTAATGGAACAACCAACGAAGCCGCCGTTACCCAAGAGTTATTGGCTGCAGATGCCTACCTCAAGGTCATAATCACTCACGTTTATGAAAATGAGGGCACGTTGAACCAGCAAACCCGAAGAGGTTGGGAGCGCTACTACGTGACCACAAAAAACGATGAGGGTGAAGAGGTCAAAAAGGCCATGTACAAAAAGGTAACCTACAGGGAGTTCACCAAGCAAAATGAGGCGAGCTACGACATGCAATTGGCCATGGTTGAACGCGCTACCTCACGAATCCTGTGGTCCGAAAGTTTCCATCATGAAGACAAAGACGAGATTCATTATGTCGAATTCTCAGGAACTGGCGATCTGTTTTCTGGAGATTGGCGCTATCAAAACAAGGAACATCCAAGCGACCGCCGCAGAAACGATAGCGGGAGCATGAACAGATTAGTCAAAGCCAATAAGCGCATTCAAAGCACCTCGTCCATGCGCAAGGATGCCATCAGCAGTTTGGCTCAGAAGGCTGCTGCCCATGTCAATCAACAGAAACTGACCAAAGAATGAGAAACCTCCTTCTACTCTTTAGTGTATTGATCTTGGCCAGTTGTGGCACAAGAAAAAACACCCCTCCGAGCTGGATCAGTGGAAAACCTATAGATGCTACGGGCACCTATGTGTATGGCGTGGGAAGCAGCTACATCAATCCAAATACTGCCTTCCAACAAGCCGCTCGTTCCAATGCCTTAGCAGATTTGGCTCAGGAAGTACAAAGCGAGATTTACGACGAAACCAAGCTCCTGCAAAAGGAGGACGCCGGGGGCTTCAACAGTGCCTTTGAATCCAATACTACCTCAACCTCTACGCTTCGTCTCGAAGATTATGAGCTCGTCGAAAGCTATGCAGATGAGGTTCGCTTTTACACCCTGTATCGTCTAGATCTTCAAGCCTTTTTGAGAAAGAAAGCGTTGCAAGATGCCGAGGCTATGGAATGGATTAACGAGAAATTCACAGAAGCGAAGGACGGACAACTATCGTCACCCGCGCGCTTGAGTGCTCTCATAGATGCCTTAGACAAGGCCCATGATTTTCAACTCTTCGGGGACATCAAGTTCAAGACCAAACTCAACGCCAGCGCCACAGAAGCCCTGCGGACAATAGAACAATCCCTGGCTGTTGCCCTCCTGATACCAGAGGAATTAGCCTATCTCGGTTTGCCAACAACCTTCAAGGCGCAATGGCAGTACGTAGGACGCGATCAAATTCCATTGGCCATCCAATCAAGCTCCGGTCAGTTTATCTTCAAAGAACAACAGATCCAGTGTCTTCATACCGGCAATGAGCCTGTGGTTCAACTCTCTATCACTTGGGATTGGGATAAGATTCAAAGCAGTCATCTCGCTACCAAGAGTTGGCTAAAAAATAAGAGTCAATGGAACCAAGGTGCGGTGATTAATTTCCAAAAACCCACGCTACAGTTGCATTGCCCAGACGAATTAAGAGAAGCTTTGTCGCAGAGCCTTTCTCAGTATTTCACAGTACAAACCGAAGAAGGTGCTAAACTAGGATTGGAATCTAGGATCGATCTATTCACCGAAACGTCCTCGCAAGGCACGCACAAAGTCATCATAGAGGGAACCTTTATCATGACCGCCATCGAAGAATATGTGGATGTCGTTTGGAAAAGCTCCAATACCATTGACGGTACTGCCATATCAAGTTCGAAAGAACGTGCCATGCAAAGCGCTAAGAACGCTTTCATGGAAGATTTCAATTACTTCGTCCTGCCCCAACTCCAAAGAAGTTTGGACTACTAGGACATTTACTATGCATGCATAGTAATATTTTCTATCTTAGAGCCTCGTAAGTCATTTAGATGAGGCCAGAAGAAACCTTTGATTTTCGCATTCGCAGATGTTGGATCGCCATGTCCAAGATGTACAACGAACTCGTTAGTGCCAGTGGCATTACCGTATCTGTTGGCTTTGCCTTGTTGAATATTGATGTGAAAGACGGCACTCCTTCCACTGCACTTGGACCTAAAATGGGTATGGAAAGTACTTCGCTGAGCCGTTTACTCAAGAGTATGGAAAATGCGGGACTTATTTTCAAAGAAGCCCACCCTGAGGACAAACGCAGTGTGTTGCTCAAGCTTACGCCGCTAGGCCTTGAAAAACGCGATGCGAGTCGTGATGCTGTATTGAAGTTCAATGCGGCCATTTCGAATTCCTTGGGCGATACACAATCCCAATCCTTTTTTGAGGCGATGGATATTATAGAACACAATATTGAACTGTTGAGATCACCTATCGAAATCTCTTAGTTCATTTCGCGCGCCTTAGCGCAAATACCCGGGCTTTCCCAAGAGCCTGTTACAGAGTGAACAAATCGCCGTTATTTATTTTAACGGCGATTTTTTTTATTTTTAAGTACCGCACATCTAAACTGCCAAAATGATGACTGATAATAAGCATTGTCCTAAATGCCATTCCGAGGACTTTGTGAAGAGTGGAATAATTAAAGAGCGACAGCGATTTAAATGCAAATCCTGTAACTATTATTTCACTGTTCAAAAGCTAGGAAAACGTATTGAAGGAGAATATGTAATTAAAGCACTTCAACTCTACCTCGAAGGGATTAGTTTCAGAGAGATAGAACGAATTTTAAACGTTTCACACGTAAGCGTGATGAACTGGGTGAAAACCTATAACATCAAACGACCCAAGACCACGGCCAATGTCCAACCTGAAGTCCAAATCTTGAAGCACAAAGAAGTACTTGCTCTTTTGGGTGATGAAAGTAACCTTGACGATGGAGGTTTATTGGTAACTCCCATGGACAGTAAATATTTGGTGTTGACCTGGAAAAAACGCTACGGAAAGAAGAATACCGAACTCTAAATGAACCACTACTTGATAGATAGCTTCGAGAAATACGAAGAAGCTTACAAAGCCTCAGTAGAAAATCCCGAAGCCTTCTGGGAGAGTATTGCCAATACATTCACTTGGCAAAAGCCGTGGGACAAAACTTTAGAATGGGAGTTCAATACTCCCGATGTAAAGTGGTTCCAGGGCGGTGTTTTAAACATCACAGAGAATTGTTTGGACCGTCACCTCAAGGAGAGAGGCGATGATATTGCCTTGATTTGGGAACCGAATGACCCGAAAGAACAAGAGGTGCGCATGACCTTCACAGAATTGCATGCAGAAGTGTGTCGCTTTGCGAATGTCCTCAAAGCTAAAGGAGTAAAGAAGGGCGACCGTGTGGCCGTATATATGCCTATGGTACCTGAGCTCACGATTGGGGTGTTGGCCTGTGCTAGAATTGGTGCCGTACACTCTGTAGTTTTCGCAGGATTCTCTTCAAACGCCCTTGCCGATCGCATCAACGACAGCCAGTGTGTGTGCGTATTGACTTCCGACGGCATGTACCGTGGTGCTAAAGCATTGCCGGTTAAAACTACCGTTGACGAAGCCTTGAAAAACTGTACTTCTGTGGAGAGCGTAATCGTGGTGAAGCGCGATGGACGCGATGTAGAGATGGTAGAAGGCCGTGACTACTGGTATGCAGAGGGTGCAGCTAAAGTGAGTGCAGATTGTGCTCCTGAGCCGATGGACGCTGAAGATATGCTCTTCATCCTGTACACTTCTGGATCTACAGGTAAGCCTAAGGGTGTCGTTCATACATGTGGTGGATATATGGTCTATGCAGCGTACAGCTTCCAGAACGTGTTCCAATACGAGCGCGGCGATGTGTACTGGTGTACGGCCGATGTGGGTTGGATTACGGGCCATAGTTATATTATCTACGGACCCTTATTGAATGGGGCGACTACCATGATGTTTGAAGGTGTGCCTACTTGGCCGGATGCGGGACGTTTTTGGGACGTTTGTGATAAGTATGGGGTGAACCAATTCTACACTGCCCCAACGGCGATTCGAGCTTTAATGGCCTGTGGCGACGAATTCGTTGAGCGTGCAGATTTGAGCTCCCTGAAGGTCATTGGTTCAGTGGGTGAGCCTATCAATGCGGAGGCATGGCATTGGTATGATGAGAAAGTTGGACACGGAAATTGTCCTATCGTAGATACATGGTGGCAAACTGAAACCGGAGGTATTATGATTTCTGGCTTAGGGGCACATAGCCCTCAACGTCCGACCTATGCCGGTCGCCCACTTCCAGGTATTCAACCGGTTCTTTTAGACGCTGATGGCAATGAAATCACCGGCGACGGTGTAGAAGGTTACTTGTGTGTGAAACATCCGTGGCCGTCTATGTTGCGTACGACTTATGGCGACCACGAGCGTTGTAAGAACGTGTACTTCAGCAATTACGAAGGCCATTACTTTACAGGTGACGGCGCACGTCGCGAGAACGGCATGTTCCGCATCATCGGTCGTGTAGATGATGTGATTAATGTAAGTGGGCACCGATTCGGTACTGCAGAAATTGAAAATGCCATTAATGCTTCTTTGGTGGTCACTGAAAGTGCTGTAGTGGGTTACCCGCACGACATCAAAGGTCAAGGGATCTATGCCTATGTGATTCTGGAAGAGGGTGATCACGACAAACAAGCAGTTAAAAGTGCAATCTTGAGCACGGTTGTTAAAGAAATTGGGCCCATCGCTAAGCCTGATGTCATTCAAATCGTTCCAGGACTTCCCAAAACTCGATCCGGAAAAATCATGCGTAGAATACTTCGGAAAGTCGCCGAAGGAGATACAAGCAATCTCGGGGATACTTCCACCTTGTTAGACCCAAGTGTGGTGGAAATTATCATTAAAGAGGCGCACTCTTAGATTTATTTGTTATAAAAATAACAATCTGTAATTTTTGAGACTAATCTTGTGCAATTCCCGTTTTCACTAATGGGAACGGATACTTTTGTCGCCCTAATTCAGTAAGAATGACAAGATTTCCATTGCATAATGCACCCCAATGGGTAGAAGAATTTGGCTCTCCCCTGTATGTTTATGATGCGCAAACCATTAGCGCCCAATACCACCGTATTGCCAACGCTTTCGATCCGAACATCTCTCTCGGCATTCACTATGCCTGCAAGGCCTTGAACAACATCAATGTGCTCAAACTACTTCGCTCCTTAGGCGCAGGGTTGGATGCCGTGAGTATTGGAGAGGTTAGATTGGGGTTGCACGCGGGTTTTGCGCCCGAAGAAATCTTGTTTACCCCCAATGGTGTAGGCATGCATGAAATCCGCGAAGCAGCACAGCTCGGGGTACAGATCAACATCGACAATCTCGAAACCTTGGAGGAGTTTGCCAATGAATTTGGGAACTCCGTACCCGTTTGTTTACGCATCAATCCACACATTATGGCCGGCGGTAATGCCAAGATTTCAGTAGGACATATCGATTCAAAATTTGGGATCTCCATTCACCAAGTTCGTCACTTGCACCGCATCGTCAACACCATGGGATTGCACGTCCACGGTCTCCACATGCACACAGGTTCCGACATCCTTGATATCGATGCCTTCATGCGCGGCGCTACACTATTAATGGACCTTGCCCATGATTTCAAGGAGTTGAGTTACATAGATTTCGGCTCTGGATTCAAGGTCGGCTACCGCCCTGATGAGAACACCACAGATATCGAGCAGTTCGGTGCCAAAATGAGCGAGCGATTCCGCGATTTTTGTTTGGAGTATGGCCGCGATTTGAAACTCATCTTTGAACCGGGCAAGTTCCTGGTCTCTGAAAGCGGAATTTTCTTGACGACCGTAAATAGCACAAAAACGACCCCATCTACCGTTTTTGCCCAAGTCAATAGCGGGTTCAACCACTTCCCACGCCCCATGCTGTACGATGCCTACCACCACATCGAAAACGTGACGAATCCCGACGGTGAGCTTAGAATCTATACCGTTGTAGGATATATCTGTGAAACCGACACCTTTGGGTATGATCGAAAAATCGCAGAAGTACGCAACGGTGATGTTCTCGCCTTCCACAATGCGGGAGCCTATTGCAGCACGATGGCCTCGAACTACAACAGTCGCGTACGTCCGGCAGAGGTAATGCTCATCAATGGTCAACCGCAACTCATCAAAGCGCGAGAGGAGTTTGAGGATTTGATGCACGGGCAAATAGAATTGGACGCCTTCCAACCAAAGAATGAAACCATGCCCGAAGAATTAGTGATGACCGAGGGGTAGATTCCTTACCTTCGCTACTATGATTATATACCGCACAGCTACTGCTCAAGATATGGACCAAGTCCACGGACTCATCATGGAACTAGCCGTCTATGAACGCGAGCCAGATGCGGTGATCATTACTCCAGCAGACCTCATTCAACACGGATTTGTGGACGGTAAATTCGAGTGCATTGTCGCAGAAGATTCTGAAACCAATTCCCTCGTAGGTATGGCCCTCTATTACCCGCGTTACAGCACTTGGAAAGGCCCCACCCTCCATCTTGAAGATTTGTACATCAAACCGGAAATGCGCGGTCGCAGCATAGGTGACGAGCTATTCAAACGAGTGGCGAAAGTGGCTGCCGAGCGCGGCGTAGGCCGTATGGAGTGGACCGTTTTAGAATGGAACGAAACCGCCTTGAACTTTTACAAAAAACACGAAGCGAACCTGGATCCCGAATGGCACCTAGGCACCTTGACCCGTAAAGATTTAGAACGATACCTATGAGTACACCCCTAGTATTCAAGTTTGGAGGGGCATCCGTAAAAGATGCTGAAAGCGTACGCAACGTCGCGGCCATCATTGAGCGTTACCCGGACCGTCCTATGGTGGTCGTGGTCAGTGCGATGGGTAAAATGACCAATGCCTTTGAAACGGTCGTTGCTTGTTGGGCACAGGGTGATCTTCCTGGCGCTACTAACGCACTTCAGGGCATCCAAGATTTTCACGCAGGTATCATCGCTGAATTGTTCGAACAGGTTCCGACAGATTTGCAGGCAGATTTGGCGCAATGGTATGAGGATTTGGGCCAATTACTCCAGCCGTCCGACCGCTCCTACAGCGAACAGTACGACAGCATCGTGCACCACGGCGAGCTCATCTCAACCCGTATCGTGCAAGCTTTTGTCAATACTCGTGTACCTGCCCTTTGGCTCGATACCCGAACCTTAGTCAACACTGACGATCAGTTTCGACGCGCGACCGTTCAATGGGGTCCCACCCAAGAGTGTATCGCCGCCGCCGTCCAAGAATCGAAGGTGTATATGGTGCAAGGTTTTATTGGTAGCGATCCCGCCGGGCGCCCAACCACCTTGGGCAGAGAAGGCTCGGATTATACCGGAGCCGTATTCGCCTACTGCCTTGGCGCCAATAGCCTCACCATCTGGAAGGATGTACCGGGGATGCTCAATGGAGATCCTAAGACCTTCCAAAACACCACCCTCATTGAAGAATTGCCTTTTGGTGAAGCCATAGAACTCGCCTTTTACGGTGCTTCGATCATTCACCCGAAGACCATACAGCCTTTGCAGAAAAAGGGCATTCCATTGCACATAAAAAGTTTCGTGGACCCGGCAGCCACAGGTACGGTCATCAACAGCGCCGACCAAGCCACTCCCCAAGTCCCAAACTTCATCCTAAAGAAAAACCAAGCACTGCTCTCGATCAGCACGATGGATTTGGCCTTCATCGCAGAACATCACCTCAGCGCCGTCTACCAATTGTTTGCTGAACAAGGCGTAGTGGTGAATATGATGCGCAATACGGCCACCAAAGCAGTATTCTGTTTGAACAACGACGCCATCATCGTTCCCAAGATCATTGCTGCCCTGGAAGGTGATTTCAACCTCAACTTCACTTCAAATGTTGAGCTATTGACCATTCGTCATTACAACGAATCCGACGTGGTTCGTGAGACGCAAGGGTTGACGATTTTACAAGAACAACGTACCCCAGATACGGTGCAGTTCGCCTTCCAAAGACATTAAAGCGCGGAGAGAATTTTCGCCGCCAGGCCAGCCCCCATCTTCTCGAAACTCTCCTTCGTCCATCCTGCGACGTGTGGACTGAGCAGAACATTCTCTTGATTCATCAGCCATAGCAAGGAAGGAGGCATCTCCCCTTCGAACAAGCTGGTGAAACTTTTCTTTTCATATTCAAGCACATCCAAACCCGCTCCCAAGACTTTCCCTGCCTTCATCGCCTGCACCAACGCGTCAGTCTGAAGAATAGGACCGCGGGCGGTATTGATAAAATAGATGGGATATTGAAAGGCATTGAAAAAGGCAGAATCGGCAAAATAGCGCGTCTCCTGGGTGAGCGGCAAGTGTAGACTTATGATATCACACTTTTGATGAAGCTCCTCTAAAGTGGACTCCGTAATGCCGGGATCGGCATAGCCTGTTTTGTATTTGTCGTAGGCCAACACGGTAGTACCCATAGCGGCGAGCAAGCGGGCGAATTGGCTCCCCATCACACCATAACCAATAATGCCCACGGTGCGGCTTTGAAGTTCGAGACCTTTATTTTCCTCTCGGCGCCAGATCCCCTCCTTAATTTCACGATGCACACGCGGGAGATGATTGAGCAATGAGAGCAACATTCCTAGCGCATGCTCTGCTACCGCTTGGGCATTGCCCTCGGGAACGCGTAAGCAGGCGATGCCACGAGATTCTGCATACTCGACATCAATATTCTCCAGCCCGGCCCCCAATCGCCCAATGGCCTTTAGGTTTGGAAAGAGGTCAATAATCTCGCGGGTCATGAGAAAACGCGATCGAATCACCAATACTTCCGCGGTAAAATAATGGGATGGAAACTCCTCTGGGGCCAATTCGTACTCACGCCACAAGCCTATTCCGCCTTGTTCAAGACCTTGCTCTAACAACGGATGGGTATAGTCGAGCAGTACCGCGTTCATCAATAACCGATAATGAGTCGTCCGATCTGGAAATAGATCAACAGTCCGATGACA
>Ga0255772_10001748_pt1 | contig 21520 bp, 8 predicted proteins | sample 071ome_34_FD_179970 | JGI IMG/M metagenome (GOLD analysis project Ga0255772, IMG submission 179970) | Coastal salt marsh microbial communities from the Groves Creek Marsh, Skidaway Island, Georgia - 071411BT metaG (version 2) | ecosystem: Environmental > Aquatic > Marine > Intertidal zone > Salt...
ATGGTTTGAAAGTGGCTAGAGCTATAGAAAATGAATGGTTTAAGAAAGACAGAGGGGTTAATAGATTCTTTGTAAATCAAAACCAATATCATAAATTAAGATTATATGCAAGGGGAGAACAAAGCATACAAAAATATAAAGATGAATTATCTATCAATGGTGATTTATCATATTTAAATTTAGATTGGAAGCCAGTTCCTATTATACCTAAATTTGTAGATATAGTTGTAAATGGTATTGCAGAAAGAACATACGATATAAAAGCGTATTCACAAGATCCTAATGGCGTTAATAAAAGAACACAATATATGGAAAGTATACTTGCTGATATGCGCACTAGAGAGTTTAGTGATTATGTTCAAGAACAATTTGGATTAAATACATACAATAATAATCCACAAACATTACCAGAAAACGAAGAAGAGCTACAATTGCACATGCAGCTTGATTACAAACAAGCTATTGAAATTGCTGAAGAACAAGCAATACAAACTGTATTTAATCAAAATAATTACGAAAATATAAAGAAAAGGTTATTTTATGATTTAACAGTATTAGGTGTTGGATGTGTTAAAAATAATTTTACACAGTCAGAAGGTATTAAAATTGAATACGTAGATCCTGCAAACATAGTGCATTCGTATTCTGAATCACCATATTATGACGATATATATTATATTGGTGAAATAAAAAATATAAATGTTAACGATCTTAAAATGCAATTTCCAAATCTTACAGATGAGGATTTAAAAAAGATTACACAACAAGGGAGTCAAGATTACAATACATATAATAAATACAATACACAAGTAAACAATAAAGATAATAATTCAGTCCAAATTATGTACTTTAATTATAAAACGTACATGAACGAAGTTTATAAAGTAAAACAAACTTCTACTGGTGCTGAAAAAATTATTAAAAAGTCTGATGCATTTATGGCAACACCTATTGATGGTGAATTAAGATTTGAGCGTATTGCTAAAAACATAGAGGTATTATATGAAGGCGTGTTTGTACCGGGGTCAAACATATTATTAGAATGGAAACTTGCTGATAATATGTTAAGAGAAAAAAGCGATGTTAATAAAGTTAAATTAAATTACTCATTGGTATCACCAAGAGTATATAATGGTAGAATTGAATCATTAGTAAGCAGAGTTACAGGTTTTGCAGATATGATACAATTAACACATTTAAAAATACAACAAGTACTTTCAAGAATGGTACCGGATGGTGTATATTTAGATGCAGACGGTTTAGCTGAAATTGATTTAGGTAACGGAACAAATTATAATCCACAAGAAGCATTGAATATGTTTTTCCAAACAGGTTCTGTTATTGGTAGATCATTTACAGCCGAAGGTGATATGAATCCAGGCAAAGTGCCTATTCAAGAAATAAGCAATAATGCAGGAGCAAATAAATTAGCACAATTAATTAGTACATATAACTATTATATGCAAATGATTAGGGATGCTACTGGATTAAATGAAGCAAGAGACGGAAGCACGCCTGATAAAAATGCATTAGTTGGTGTACAAAAACTTGCGGCAGCAAATAGTAATACAGCAACAAGACATATATTACAAGCTGGATTATTTTTAACTGCTGAAACTGCAGAAAAAATATCTTTAAGAATATCTGATGTATTAGAATATTCACCAACAAGAGATGCATTTATTCAAAGTATTGGAGCACATAACGTTGCGACATTACAGGAATTAACTGAATTACATCTTTATGATTTTGGTATATTTTTAGAATTAGCGCCAGATGAAGAAGAAAAACAAATGCTTGAAAATAATATTCAAGTTGCAATTGGTCAGAAAAATATTGATTTAGATGATGCTATTGATATTAGGCAAATTAAAAATATTAAACTTGCAAATCAATTATTAAAATTAAGAAGAAAGAAAAAGCAAGAAAGAGATCAAAAAATACAACAGCAAAATATTCAAGCACAAGCGCAAGCAAACGCTCAGGCACAACAAGTTGCAGCGCAGGCAGAAGTACAAAAACAGCAAGCATTAACTCAAAGTAAAATTCAATTAGAATCAGCAAAAAGTCAAATGGAAATGTCTAAACTTCAAGCTGAAAAAGAAATGAAAAAAGAATTAATGCAATTAGAATTTCAAATAAATATGCAATTACAGGGTATGGCACAACAAGCATCAGCTCAACAATTGCAAATAAAAGAAGACGCGAAAGCGCAAAAACAAACCGCTAAGCCCTTTGAATCATCGGGTAATGATATATTAAGTGGCGGATTTGGCTTAGGTGCATTTGAACCTAAGTAATATATAATGTATAATCATATAATATTTTATCATGTCAGAAAAAGTAGAAGCAAAAGTTATAGATGCTGAAGAGCCATCTATACAAGAAAAAGAAGAAATTGTACAAAAAAATGCCGGATTTGATGAAGAATCAGGTGTGTACAAGGTGGATCTTTCAAAACCACCAGTAACTGAAGAACAACCTAAAGAAGAAACAGATGCCGTTCAAGAGCAAAGCACAGATGAGGTTCCTGTACAAAACGAACCCGAAACTAGCGGAGAAGTGGTCGAAGAAATACAAAACGAAGAACCTACCAGAGAAAGTAATGAAGATGTGCGGGATACACAAGAAGAAGAAGTAATATTAGAAGAAGTAACGGATGAACAAACCAATAATGACGAGGCTGCAGTGGCTGCAGAGCAAGAAGAAGAGCAAATTGAACAGGTTGAAAAAGCAGAATTTAAAGAAGAAATAGAATATCCTGAAAATATTCAAGACTTAGTTAAGTTTATGAATGAAACAGGTGGAACTTTAGAAGATTATGTAGCACTAAATAAAGATTATGACCAATTTGAAGACATGTCTTTATTACACGAATACTACACTAAATCTAAACCTCATTTATCAGCAGATGAAATTAACTTTTTAATAGAAGATAAATTTTCATATGACGAAGAAATAGATGAGCCTAAAGATATAAAAAGAAAAAAATTAGCTTTTAAAGAAGAAGTTGCGCAAGCAAAAAATCATCTTGAATCACAAAAGTCTAATTATTATAAAGAAATTAAAGCTGGGTCAAGGTTAACACCTGAACAGCAAAAAGCAATGGACTTTTTCAATAGATATAATGAAGAAAGTGCAGAGCAAGAAAAAATAACACGATCTCAAAGAGAAGTGTTCGACAACAAAACTAAATCTTTTTTCAATAACCAATTCAAAGGTTTTGAATATAATGTTGGAGATAAAAGATATAGATTTAATGTCAAAAATGTGAACGAGGTTAAAAATACTCAAAGCGACATCAATAATTTTGTCAAGAGGTTCTTGAATGAAAAAAATGAAATGGCTGACGCTGCCGGTTATCATAAGTCTTTGTTTACTGCGATGAATGCCGATGCTATCGCAAATCACTTTTATGAGCAAGGCAAAGCAGATGCTATTAAAGAATCTGTTAAGTCTGCTAAAAACATCAAAATGGATCCTAGATCCAGTCATCAAGAAATTGAAGTTGGTGGTATGAAAGCGAGAGTAGTTAGTGGAGATAATTCATCGGGTTTAAAATTAAAACTTAAAAATTATTAAAAATTAATTAAAAATGGCAACAAACGTTACATTTAGCGGCCCAGCGGCTGCTAGTATAATTAGCCCAAGTGCGGTAAAAGCAACACTTGCGTCTAATTACTTAAACTTCCATGGTGCAGGTGGTGCTAACTGGTCACAGCAGTATTTACCTGAACTATATGAGCAAGAAGTTGAAAGATACGGAAATAGAACTGTATCTTCATTCTTAAGAATGGTAGGTGCTGAAATGCCTATGGCTTCTGATCAAGTTATTTGGTCTGAGCAAGGTAGATTACACTTAGCGTATAATGGTGTTGTAGACTGTACAGATGGTTCTGTAGGTACAATCACTGGTATTGATTCAGGTACTGCTGAGGCACACGCTGTAAGAAAAGGAGCAACTATCGTAGCTTCTGTTACAGGTAACTCAAGTGCAGCAACTGAAGTTGTAAAATGTTATGTAACAGCTGGTATTGAAGCTTCTACATCTGCGTTAACTATTAAGCCTTACGGCGGAGCTAACTTAGAGGATATAGGATCTTTAACATCTTCTGATACAGCAGCAACAATTAAATTCTTTGTTTATGGTTCTGAATTTAACAAAGGTACAGCTAGTATGACTGATGCTGTAGAGCCAAGCTTCAAATCTTTCACTAATAAGCCACTTATTATTAAAGATCACTATGAAGTAAATGGTTCTGACACAGCTCAAATCGGTTGGGTAGAAGTATCAGGAGAATCTGGACAAAATGGTTACTTATGGTATTTAAAAGCTGAAGGCGACACAAGAGTAAGATACGAAGATTATTTAGAAATGGTAATGATCGAAGCTGAAAAGAAAAACGGCGGCGATGCAGCTGTTCCTGAAGGATCTGAAGGTTTATTCTCTGCAATTGAGTCAAGAGGGCTTATAGCTACAAATCAATTTGATTCAACAACTCCAGCAGTTGATAAATTACCAGAATTTGACTTATTATTAAAAGAATTAGATAAGCAAGGATCTATCGAAGAAAACATGTTATTCTTAGACAGAGATGCTAATCTATACTTTGATGATATGCTTGCAGGATTAAACCCAAATATTACAGGTGGTTTATCTTTTGGTGTTTTTGAAAACTCACAAGATATGGCGCTTAATTTAGGTTTTTCTGGATTTAGAAGAGGTTCTTATGACTTCTACAAAACTGACTGGAAATATCTTAACGATAAGTCTACAAGAGGTTTAGTAGGTGGATTAAGCGGTATCTTAATTCCAGCAGGTACATCTTCAGTGTATGACCAACAATTAGGTAAAAACGTCAGAAGACCTTTCTTACACGTAAGATATAGAGCTTCTGAAACTGATGATAGAAGAATGAAATCTTGGATTACTGGTTCAGTAGGTGGAGCATCTACAACTGGAGATGATAAGATGGAAGTACACTATCTATCAGAAAGATGTTTAGTAGTACAAGCAGCTAACAACTTTGTATTATTCAACTCTTAATATTTAACATAGGGAACGGGTGCTTCGGCACCCAAACCCTATATTATTAATTTTTATTTTATTATATCATGGCAAAAAAAGAAAAAGCAGCGGTGGCTGTTGAGGAGCCCGTAGTGGTTGCACCACCAAAAAAAGAAGATAAAGCTCCTAAATGGGAGATTAAAGATAGGATTTATGAATTAACATTAAATAAAACACCTATAGTATACATATTAAAAAGTAGAGGATTAATGTGGTTTGATGAAGAATTGGGTTATGAAAGAGAAATCAAATATTGTGAAAATCAAAAAACAGTATTTCAAGATGAAATGAAGGGACCAGAAAGACTGAGTCATATTATTTTTAGAGATGGCCAGTTATATGTTCCAAAAGAAAAACAAACATTACAAAAATTTCTTTCATTATATCACCCTTGGAATGGTTCTAAATTTATAGAATACAATCCAGTACAAATAGCTGAAAACGATATTGATTATCTTGAAGCTGAAATTGAAGCATTAAATGCAGCTCAAAGCATTGAAATTGATCATGCAGAGGCAATAATGAGGACAGAATTAGGATCTAAGGTATCTAAGATGACTTCTAAGGAGCTTAAAAGAGATTTATTACTATTTGCTCGAAGTAATCCAAAATTGTTCTTAGAATTAGCAAATGACGATAATATTAATATTAGAAATATTGGTATTAAAGCTACTGAAATGAAGATTATTAAATTATCAAATGACCAAAGAACATTTACTTGGGGATCAACTGGTAGAAAATTAATCACAGTTCCATTTGATGAAAATCCATATTCAGCTTTAGCGGCATACTTTAAAACTGACGAAGGTATTGAAGTATATCAAACTATTGAAAAGAAATTAAAGTAAGCAATTGTAGGTAAGAGGCCTGCGATTGTGGGCCTTTAACCTATAATAAACATATAATGAGCGTAAACGTAAATACAGTATACCAAAGAGTATTAGCTATAACAAACAAAGAGCAACGAGGTTATATTACGCCTCAGGAATTTAATTATCTTGCAAATCAAGCTCAGATGGACATATTTGAGCAGTATTTTTATGATATTAATCAGTTTAGTAGAATACCAGGTAACGACACTGAATATTCTGATATGCTTGATATATTAGAAAAAAAATTAAGTTTATTTGAAAAAACAAATCAAACTGTAACAAACGGAACAACATTGCCTAGCGATTTATATAGATTAGGTAGTGTTATCTTCAATAATGCTGTAGCTGAATTAATTAGCCAAAAAGATTGGTTATATGTAAAATCTTCACCATTAGCACAGCCAACAAATGATTTCCCTGTGTATATAAAAGACGTAGACGGAATAGAGGTATACGGAAAAGACAGTAATGGAAACATTGAACAAAAAACATCAAACGTTACTTGTAATTACACAAAGGTACCAAATGAAGTTTCATGGGCTTATAATTCTGTAACAGGTACGTATGATGCAAGTAATTCTGTTAATTTTGAATTACATGCTTCTGAAGAAACCGATTTGGTTATAAAAATATTAGCATTGGCTGGTGTAATACTTAAAGATAATTCTTTATACGGTATTGCAAGTGGAGAAGATGTTAAAAATATTCAACAAGAAAAATCATAATAAATGGGGTTAATTAATCAAACACAACAAGCATATTACGAAGGCAACGATTTTGGGGGCTATCAGTTTATATCACTAAAAGATATTGTAAATAATTTTATGCTATCTTATGTTGGTGAAGAAAAAATAATCCCTAAAATTAAAAGAAATAACGTAAGTTTTTATGCTCAAAGAGCATTACAGGAATTAAGTTATGATACTTTTAGGATTGAAAAATCACAAGAAATTGAAATTCCACCAACACTAGTAATGGCTTTGCCGCAAGATTATGTAAATTATGTTAAAGTAAGCTGGACAGATACAAGCGGCGTTGAACATCCTATATACCCTACAATAAACACTAGTAATCCAGAAGCTATATTGCAGGACGATCAGTATAATTATACATTTGATGCAGATGGTAATTTATTAAAAGCTAATGAATCCGAAACGTGGACAAAATACAAAGACCAAAATACAGATACAGATGTTGTAAATGACTTTTATTTAGAAGATAATAGAAGTTTTCAAACATTAAATGGCCAAAGATACGGTTCAGATCCACAACACATGAATTCAAACGGGTCATTTTATATTGACCCTATTAAATCAAGAATACATTTTTCTGGCAATTTAACAGATAAAATTGTAACATTAAAATATATAAGTGATGGTTTAGGAACAGATGCAGAAATGAAAGTACATAAGTTAGCAGAGGAAGCAATGTATAAATGTATAGCATATTATATATTAGAAGCAAGATCAAATACTCCTGAGTATTTAGTTATGAGATATAGAAAAGATAAGTTTGCTTCCGTTAGAAAAGCAAAACTTAGATTATCAAATATAAAACTTTCCGAGCTTACACAAACACTAAGAGGTAAATCAAAACATCTAAAACACTAGAATATGCCTGAAATTAAAAACGCTTTCATAAAAGGTAAAATGAATAAAGACCTTGATGAAAGATTAGTTCCTAATGGTGAATATAGAGATGCATTAAACATTGACGTTGATTATTCAGAGGGCAGTGACGTAGGTGCATTAAAAAATGTTTTAGGCAATATTGCTGTAGGATCAATTCCTGGTAATGGTGAATCTATCATTTCATCAGGATATTGCATTGGGTATGCTAAAGATACAAAAGAAAACAAAATATATTGGTTAATACAAGATAATCAATTTATACACCCTATAAATGGCACATTTGAAAATAGAGACATAATAGCTGAATACGATATTGAAACAAATACATTATCACCTGTTATGGTTGATTGGAGCATAGGTGCTTTAAATTTTAATAGATTTTATTTAGTTACAGGTATAAACATATTAGATGGTGTATTATATTTTACTGACAATTTAAATGAACCAAAGCAAATTGATATTGCATATTGGAAAACACAAACAACAGATTTTCTTACAAATACAACAGGATTATCAGAAGAACGAATTACTGTTATTAAAAAATCCCCATTACAAGCACCAACACTAGACATGGACAGCTCTACAAGAGGTGGAAATGGGACACAAGGAAATACAGCTGTTACAGTTAATTTAGATTTATCAGATGGTGGTGGACAAGTTACAGCATTAGATAATTCTTTAGATTCTGGTGACGATATTGTAGGTACATTTTCTTTAGCGCCAAATTACAAACCAGGAGACATAATTATATTAACACATACTTTTACTGATCCTGCTAGTAATGAAGAAACTAAGCTTGAAGCCAGAATATTATTAAAGTCTACATATGTAGCACAAGCTACATTTTTTAATTCAGAATTATTAACAATAAGTGAAACAGTACCGGGTGGTATTGTTCAATGGCAAGCAATATTAGAAGAAGATGAGCCATTATTTGAATTAAAATTTCCATTATTTTCATATAGATATAAATATACCAATGGACAATACAGTTGTTTTGCACCATTTTCAAAAGCAGCTTTTTTACCAGATTCAAATAAAATAGGTGAAAATTTTGAATACGATTCAAAAAATGGCTATAATGTAGGAATGACAAATACATTAAGACAATTAGAATTGCAAAATTTAAACCATAATATTAGTACTGATGTTGAAGAAGTTGATGTATTATATAAGGATTCTTTAAGTAGCAATGTATATATTGTAGATACAATTAAAAAAATAAATGGTGTATTAGCTGACACATTTGAAATAAAAGACGAACAAATATTCAAAACAATTGAAGCAAATCAATTATTAAGACTATTTGATAGCGTTCCTAAAAAAGCTAAATCACAAGAAATATCTGCAAATAGAATTATATATGGTAATTACACACATCAATTTAATTTACCAAATGAAAATCCAATTTTTAATGTAAAATTAAAAAACAGATACAATCCTACGGATGCTAACTATATAGAGGATAAAAAGCAAATGTTATCTATTAAATCTAATAGAACATACCAATTGGGTGTTGTATATATAGACAAATATGGCAGGCAAACACCAGTATTAACTGATAAATCAGGTATTATAAAAGTTCCTTTTAATCAAGCTAAAAATAAAACACAATTTGAAGTTAGTGTTACTAACGGGGGAGCAAGCGGATTTGAAAATTATAAATACTTTATAAAAGAAATATCTTCAACAACATATAATTTATGTGCAGATAGTTTTTATCAAGACGACGAAGGCGCAATATATATATCTTTTCCATCTTCAGAAATTAACAAAGTAAAAGAAGAGGATATATTATTATTAAAGAAAAAAGCAGGCAATAACTTAAGTGAAGATGGTACTAAATTTAAAGTTTTAGATAAACTTAATACCGTACCTGATTTCTTAGCTAAACCATTAAGACCCGATTATGTTCCCGAATACTTTAATTTTGGAAGACAATTTAATAGAGATTCTGGCTACAGTACGCAGCCTGATGATGCAACAAGAGATGGTGGATATATGGGAACGCAAGCATCACAATCAGGTGGTAAAGCTTGGTTTTTAGAGCCTGGGTCAACACCAGTTCCAAATCACAACTCTATTATAATAAGAGACATGTTTAACGTTGGTGACGTGCAAATAGTAAATAACGAGGATAAATACAGTGCGGGGAGCCATGGTATTTCTTTAGAAGCTAAAGACGCAATGAAACCGGGTTCAAAAATAAGATGGAATGTAGGTGGAGCACAAACAAAAGTTTATACTGTAAAATCATTTCAAATTGGGACTGGTCCGACTAGTACTTCTCATGACGATGCTGAAGTAACCTTCGAAGAAGAATTTGGTGAAGATGTTTTAGTGTTATATGACGAACAAGATTATGAAGATAATCCAAGAATAGCAGTTTTAGCACAGGGTATAACTATAGAAACTTTAAATACAAAAGACGAAAGTGGTAAAGCTGAATACGCTGGTAAATTCTTTTTAAAATTACAAGCTTCATCAAATTTATTAAATGAATTAGTTGACACTACTAATACAGATCAATTGGTAGCAAGATCAACAGTAAGGTTCGATGGCTATGACGACGGCAATTTTAATTTTGCAGAAAGTAACAGTTATAGACAATTTTTTATTAGATATGGGGGCAAAGCAGGTACAGATTCTTCTCAATCATCTTCTCAATCAAGACCAACCTGGCAAGGGGGTTGGTTAGATGATTATAGTGGATTGAGTATGCCTTCAAACTGGGAAGATGATGGATACCACTTTGTTTTAGAAACAGAACGAAAATTAAATGATGATAATAGTAATTATGGCAGTCATCCATTTATAAAAAGTTTAAAAGCGGATAATTATATGCGCTTTAGTGGTTTTAAATATAGTGGCACAACCAGGTGGTTTGACGAAAAATATTATAAAATAAAAAAGATATTAAAAATAGATTATTCGGGTGGTAGTAGATTATATTTTATAAAGTTAGATCAAGCACTAGATTATGATCTTACATTTAATGATCAATCAAGTCAGCAAAGCACAATAAGCAGAGGATACTCATATGCAACTGTTTTTGATTTTGATCTTAATAAATCAATAAACATAATTAACCCTCCGATATTTGAAGTTGAACCACAAGATGATGTAGACATTGATATATACTACGAAACGCAAGAGGTATTTCCTATGACTGGATTATCTACACCTAGAAGCTTAGAATATCATAACTGCTATAGCTTTGGTAATGGTGTTGAATCGTTTGTTATAAGAGACGATTATAACGCACCAGCATTAGGTAAAGGCGTTCGTGTTTCAACTGTATTTGAAGACAATTATCAAGAAGAAGTTTTAAAATCTGGATTAATATATTCACAAGTATATAACGGTAAAACAGGTATTAATAGATTAAATCAATTTATTATAGCTGATAAAATTACAAAAGATTTAAATCCAGAATATGGAAGCATACAAAAGCTTTACGGAAGGGATACAGATTTATTAGCATTATGTGAAGATAAAATTATAAAAATATTAGCAAATAAAGATGCTGTATTTAATGCAGATGGTAATCCACAATTAATTGCTAGCAATAGGGTATTAGGTCAAGCTATTATACCCGCAACATTTGGATCATATGGTTGCCAAAATCCCGAAAGCTTTGTAGATTTCACATATAGATCTTATTTTGTAGATAAAGTAAGAGGATGTGTTTTAAGATTATCCGCAGACGGAATTACTGAAGTTTCAAATTACGGAATGAAAGATTATTTTAAAGATAATTTAAGAGCACAAGTTTCAAATTCTAATTACGGTAGAATATTTGGAACATACGACGAAGTTAAAAATCAATATAATGTTTCATTACCTACAGGTGTTGCAACCACAGTTTCATATTCTGAATCAATAAACGGTTGGTCAAGTAGAAAATCATTTTTACCAGAAGGCGGATTGAGTATAAATAACAAGTATTACACATTTAAAAATGGTAGCTTATATGAACATCACAGTGAATCAGGAGTAAGAAATACTTTTTACGGTGTAAAAACAAACCCTGAAGTTACGTTTTTATTTAATGAAGCACCTGCAAATGTTAAAAACTTTAGAACATTAAATTATGAAGGTAGTTCAGATTGGACATGCGCTAGTATCATCACCGATAAGCAAGATGGTTCAGTACCTTCGTTTGTTGAAAAAGAAGGTAAATATTACAACTATATATCTGGTGTTACTGAGAATGAAAACACTTTAGATACTAAAGCTTTAAATGTACAAGGTTTAGGCAATCTAACTTCACAAACAACAGATAGTGGAAACAGAATATTTACATTTAATTTTAATTTAAATAATGATCTACAAATTGGTGATAATTTATATTATGTAGATTCATCAAGTAATAAACAAGATTTAGGTAAAATAACAGCAATAAACAAAACTAATAAAACAATTACTATTGTAGATGGTTCAGAAGTACCACAAGCGTCCGCGTATATGTTTTATAGTAAAGATGCTAAATTCAATACATCGGGTATTTTAGGATATTATGCAGAAACAAAAATGACGAATATATCTACAGATTTTAAAGAATTGTACTCAGTTGGTTCTGAGATTAGTATAAGTAGTTAATATGTAATTATAATATATAAATAAAGAAATTATGGCAGTACCAATAATGGCGGCAGCAGCGGCGGCACAAGCGGTCGGTGGTGTTATTAAAACAGTAGGCTCCCTTTTTGGAGGAGGTAAAAGGAGAAGAGAACAAAGAGCGGCAGCTGCTGAACTTGCTCAAAGAAAAGAAAAATATGAACAATTAGATACGTCTAATCCGTATGCTAATATGACTAATCCATATGAAAATTTAACTGTTAATACTCAAGCAGCTGATTTTGCAGCACAACAAAATTCACAAAATGCTGCAAATATTATGAGTGGTATGGCCGCAGCCGCAGGTGGAGGCGGAATTGCCGCATTAGCACAATCAATGGCTAATTCACAAGCTCAAGCAACACAACAAGCATCTGCAAGTCTTGCACAACAAGAATCACAAAATCAACAATTAGCCGCGCAGGGTGAATTTAAAAGACAATCAATGATTGCTGCAGGTGAACAAGTATCTCAGCAAAGAGAAGCTGATAAACAAGGAACTTTATTAGGTATGGCTCAGCAAAGAAAAGCAGCAGCAGATCAAGCGAGGGCAGAAGCAAAATCACAATTACTTGGGGGTATTGGCGATATAGCTGGAGCTGGTATTGCAGCTGGTGCAGATGGTAAAGGCCCTTTAGCAGGTCCAATGGAAAATTTATTAGGAGAATAATATGGCAACAAAAACAAATCAAAGTGCGTCTATTAGAAGCAGTTTAATAGCAGGAGCTGGAATGGCTGCAGATAAATTTACAGGTCTTAAAGATTTTAAGGTTAATGTAGGTGGTTTATTAGGTATGATGCAAAAAGAAGCGGCTGAAACAGAAAAAATAAAACAGGAATTAAATTCTCAATTAGAGTACATGCCAGATGTAACTAAGGTTGCTGAAAATGAAGCGCCAATGCTACAGGATTATTTTCAAACTGGAAAAAATCAAATTGCTGATTTACATAATGAATTACAATATGCAGATGATGAAGGCAAAAGACAAATACAACAGCAAATAAGCCAAATACAAAATAGCGCAAAAGCAGCCAATGGATATTTAAGTAAAAAGGTTGAGTTAGCACAAGAATTTAGAGACAATCTAGATAATATATCTGGTAGCATGCCTAAAGATAAATTAGAAAAAATAAAAGGGGTTTTAATGAGCAATGATTATAAACTAGAATTTAATGATTATTCAGGTAAACCAGTTTATATATTACCAGATGGTAGCAGAGTTGAGCATGAGGAGCTTGATGACTTTTATTATAAAGACAGCAAAACAGCATTAACAATTAATGATTACGCTGAAACTTATATTAATAAAGGCAGAAGAAATGAACCTTTAACAGATGCTGATGTAAATATATTAAAAACTAAATTAAATCAAAGCATCGACAATCCCGGAAGTGTTAATTCATTAATAGTAGATCCTATGATTTCAGGTTTAAATTTTAAAGAAGCAATTACAGACGAAAAACTTTCAAATTTAAAAAAGCAATACCCTAATGAAAATGATGATGAAATAAAAAAGAGGGCGGTTGTTGATGAAATAATAGGACATTTAAAAAATGTACATGGGCAAGGGCAGAAAGAATATAACATAAAACAAAGACTAGGAAGTGAGACAGGTAATACAGTTTCTTTTGGGTCAGAACCACAATTTAGAGGTGGCGATTATATGTATATATATGATGAAAAACAAAAAGGTTATGTAGCACATAGATGGGATGGTGAGGCAAGTGAGCTTGTAAGTGTTGAAGCAATGCCTGTAGTAAAAAGTGCGAATACCGCTAACCAATTAATGACTGGAGGTGATTATAAATTTAAATAAAATTTCATGGCAGATCCAAAGAATAGATATATAACTTTTCTGGATAAGGAGGCCTTAAAAGCTGGCGAAGAAAAACTCATACGAATTAATGAGGCCGACTATAATAATGAGTATGGCACATTTGAGGAGTACGCTAAAGCCCAAAATGCCACTATATATAATACTGATGGCGTTGAATGGGATCCAACCTACGACACGAAACCTGAAGCTGTACAACAATTAGATGAAGTTGTTGTAGAAGCGCCTAAAGGAAAATTTGCTACTGAAAAAGAACAACAAGCAAAAAACATTCAAGATAATTTATCCAAGATAACTCCTGAGACTACAAAAGATTTAATTGCTAAAGAATATTTTAATTTAGATGATAATTTTAATCCTAAAATAGATAGAAAATGGAAACCAAAAGTTGTAAACGGTGTTCCAACACAAGCAAGAGAGTACGTAAATGATTACGAAACTGATTTAAAAAATAATTTTAATGATGATAAAAAATATAATTTATGGAAATCTATAGTTAATAAAGCACAAAAAGAGGGGGTTAAATTAAATAAAGAAAATATAGGGGGTTATTTTAGCTTAGATGATATTGATGAAAAATCAAAGCAAACAGCTGTTTTAAAAGAAAAAAATTATCAATCTGATCAATATCTAAGAGGACTTGATGAAAATGAAAGAAAATTTATTGAACCTTATTTATTTGAAGGAGAGCTTGAAACAAAAGCAATTAAAGAGCTTCAAAGAGCTACAAAATTACAAAAAGAAAAAGATGAATTTTATGGCAATGAAGAGCAATGGAATCAAGAATTAAAAAAGAGAGGATTAACACCTAAAGATTTAAATCCTGATTATTCTTCAATAAAAAACGAATTTAATCAAGAGTTAAAAAAGAAAACTAAAGAATATGATGATTTTGTAAAAGGCGTTGACACTAAAGCCGCAAACTGGCAATCATTTGTTAATGGAAAAACAGAATTAGAAAAAAGAATAGAAGGGTTTAATACATCGGTAAAAAATAATGTTTTTGAAAATGAACAGGAACAAATAGCAGTAAGAAATCAATTAGTAGAAGATATAGAAAAATTTGATAGTATATATACAGAAGATGTTATAAATGCACAATGGGAAGATTTAAATTCAAGTATTGCGGAAGCAAAAAATAAATACGACGAATTAAACGATGCTCTAATACAATCAACTGATATTGATTTTGCCTTAAGCTCTTTATCTAAAAACTATGATAAGATGGACAAGCTGGCTCTTGTTATGGAAGAATCTTTTTTAGGTAGTGCAGCTATGTTAACTTCTACTGTTGCAGCAGATTTAGGTAACTTAGCTATGTTTATGAACATATCACCAACTAAATCTAGAAAATGGTATCAAGATTTATTAGATAATAAAACAGCTGCTATAAATTATAATCAAAAATTAAGAAAGAAAAAAGAAACACAATTTCCACAAGATGCAAGATATGGCGATGAAGGGTATTGGGGTGATGTTTTAATTAATAATAGCCCATCTATATTAGTAGCATTAGGTACTGGTTTTGCTGGTGTTGGTGGTGCGTCTGCTTTAGCAACAGCTGCCAATGTTTCAACAGGTGTATTCTTTACAATGGAGGCTGGACAACAATTATCTAATTTAGAAATTGGTCAAAGAGAAGCCCCAAAAGTAATTGCTGATTTAGAAGAAGCACTAAAAGATGAAACAAACCTTGCAAAAAGAAATGAATTATTAAAAGAAATTGATAACCAAAAAAGTTTATTAAAATATTCTCAATTTCAAAAAGCCTTTAATGCTTATACTTATGGAGGTATAGCTTCTTTAGCTGAAAGATTTGGTACCTTAAGTGTTATAAAAAACTTTCAAAAATTATCAAAAGGTGTTGGTCTTACAAAATTAGAAAAAGTTTTACCACCATCTATTGCTAGAGCCACATCACAAGGGTTAGGTATTGCATCAGCAGGAACAACAGGAATTGGCGTAGAAACTGTAGAAGAAACAGTAACTAAAATAGGACAAAATTTTGCAGATATTGTAGTTTTAGGAAAAGAAAAAACTTTAATTGACGGTTTAGACCCTGAGTTTTTTAGAAATGTTGCGGCAACATCTTTAGCTATATATGGACCAATGGCCACACCTAATGTATATACCGCTGTTAGTAATGAATTAAAATTAAGAAGTGAAGCAAAGCAAGAGGCTATAATAAGAGACCAATTAATGCTTCTACAAGAAAAAATAAATAAAACAGATCTTAGGTCAAAAGAAGGTAGACAATTATTAGGGCAAAGAAATAGCTTATTAAAAGAATTAGAAAAAATAAACACTAATATTATTTTAAAAGCTGGTAAAATGTCCAATGATGAAATTGAAGCAGTTTTTGAAAACGGTAAAAGAATAAGAGAGCTTAGAAGAGAAGCTGAGCAAATTGGAAATCAAGTTGAGTTAACTGAATATGATAAGCAAAGATTTGGAATTATAAAAGGTAAAGCTCAAAAATTATTTGATATAAATCAAAAAATATTAGGTAAGCCTACTGAAAAATTTAAAGATTTAGATGTAGCATTACAAATGTCTAGATTTTTTGGTTCAACAAATTTAGTTAAAAATTTAAAAGGTATTAATCTATTTGAAATAAACAAAGATAATTATCAAGAATTTATTTCTCAAAAGAAAAATGAATATCCTCAAGAAGTTTTAGATAGAATTGAAAAAAATGCATTAGCAATACAGAATAAAGAGTCTGGGGCTAATGCAATGAATGAAAATAATGACGTAATAGTATTTACAGACAATGTTCCTGTAAATATCCAGGCCGCTTACGCTTTAGGCTTAGACATGATGGCAGACGTATTTTCGGTTAGCCCAATACACGAAGTAGGTCACATACAAACTAGAAAAGCTGGTATAATAAAAGATGGTAAATTATCGGAAGAAGCTAAAAATTTAGCAGATGAAATTTCATCAGACATTGAACAAAGATTTAGAAATGGGGAAATAACAAAAGAAAATTATCAAAATTTTCTTTCAAGAATGCAACAGTATAGCAAAGCATCAGAAACTATTTTTGCAGATGAAATGTTGCAATTAATTGCTGAAATGCAATTATTAGGTATTTTACCAAAAAATAAATTTAATTTTTATAGTGCAAAACAATTTGTTAATTCTTTATTAACTAAATTTAATGGTGATCAATCTTATTTATTTAGAATTGAATCACCCCAAGATGCTTATGATTTTATTAGTAGCTGGCAAGAAGGAGTTTTTACAGCACAAACAGCTGGAGCACCAGAAGAAGATAAGAGCACTGAAATAAAAGAAAGTAAAGGTGTTTCAAAAGCAGAATTTGAAAATACAGTTAAAAAATTAAATAATTTAAAAGACGGAAATAATACTGTAGATTTAAGAACTAAGCCAGAAGTATTTGAGGCATTACCTACAATGATAGAGGTTCAGATCAATAACTTAGCTGCTACATTCGATAATAACACAAAAGAAGAATTAATATCTGACGTTCAGCTTAGGGTATTAGATCAAAATAAACAAGGTAATAATCCTGATTTAACATTTAAAGGCATAGGCCAAGTTTATGGATTTTTAAATGATAGAATAAGAAAAAGATTATTAGATGCTTTAAAAGCAGATAGAGAATCAATATCTCCTAAATACTTAAATAGATTAGAAGGCGATGCAATTGAAAAACTAGAAAAGCGAACTACTGAAGATAGCCCAGCACCTAAGCAACAAGAAAAACCAACATATAAAACTATTTCAAAAAGTAATATATTTTCAACATCAGCACTTGATCAAATTAAAAATAAATTAGTATCTACGGTTAGAGTATTAAAATCAAAAATAAATGCACCAACCACAATAAATCAAACTGTTAAACCTATTATATCAGAAATAAAAACTGAAATGGGTAAACAAGCTGATATTATAATTAAAAAAGACGCTGGTGGATTACAAAATAAAAGATTAGAAAAAGTATTTTTAAAATCTAAAAAAGCCACATTAGAAAATGCACCTACAACTTGGCTTGCTAAAGCGATGCCTTTTGCTGTTCAAAAATCTGTAGGCGGAAAATATACAGGAGAATTTGTTATTGATCCTACAACAAATAAAAAAGTAGAAGTTTTTAAACCAAATTTTATAAATGATTGGCAAGGTAAAAAAATAGATAGAGTAAAAACTTTAGGCACAGGTCAAACATCAGGTAATCAATTTATAAAAAGAAAACCAAATGTAGCTCAAAAAGTAACTGACGAGCAATTTATGTCGTACATGTTTAAATTTGACAATGATGGTAATGCTACGGAGATTATAAGAGGCAGAAAAGAATCATGGTCAAAAATGATGGCGGAAGAAATATCATTTGAATTAATAGACGATGCGTTGAATGATTTAACCAGCCCTATTGCAGAAGAACTTATAAAAAATCAAGCAAGATTAGGTGTTGAAATTGTAGAAAATTTTGCTCAACAAGTAAGAAAAGATATTGATAGAGGTACAGTAAAAGAAAGTAAAGGCTTAGCCAGTTTTACGCCAAGCGAAATGGATAGATATACTAGCTCACAAGGCTGGGCTGATTTTAAAAATAAAATGGCGGCTGCTGAAGGAAAATATAGAGAAAACACTATATATAGATTTCATAAAGAATCTTTTTTAGAAACATACCCAGATAAGTTACAAAAAGAAATTGCAAAACAATTTTTTGTTAAATTAAAAAATTATGGTGATGTTGAGTCTATTAAAGTTCAATTAAAAGAAGATAACAGTTCATTGCCGGAATATTTAGAAGATATTAGAAGCCAAATAGATTTTAATGAAACAGTTAGACAAATTACAAATGCAGAAGCATCTATTCCAGTATTAAATGATAATAAAGTATATGTAGCTGATACACAACAGTATGTTATAGACCAAGCAAAAGGAGAAGATGTACAAACAATTATAGCATTCTTTTCCCCTACATTTGCTAATTCTGGCAAAATTGGAAGAGAAAGACAAGGCGTGATTGGTAAAGTAAGTAGAGCTGATTTATTTTATAATCAAAAGCATGTTATAAGTTCACTTAATGAAGCTGGTTTTAATATTGATAAAGTAACTAAAACAAAAATAATATTAAAGGATGGTACTGTTTTACCTAGAGAATTTACAGCTACTGCTAAGGTAGAACAAAAGCATTTAGACGGAACATTAGATATAAATAAAGAAATTGAAATAGCTGGTAAGGCTTGGGATTTTATGATGAAATTAATAAAAGGTTTGAAAAATCAACCTTCCCATGTCCAAGCATTAACTTTAGCCTCTATGAATTCTGGTACAAATACTGTTTTAAGAGTTGCGGCTCCAGTACTTAATGTTAGTACTGTTTTACCTTCCAAAATACCATCAGATTACAGATATGAACATAGACCACCAGCAAGGGTTGTTATGGCATTAGCTTTTAAAAGTGAAGTATTAGGCGATAAAAATATAAATATTGAAGCTTTGAAAAATGATTACCAAGTTTCTATTATACCAGTAACAATGGATAAAGTAATAGGAAAAATTGGATTAGGTCAAAGCACAATACCTGATTACAAACCTGGTATTACGCCTGCAACTAATGATTATTATAATGCTTTTACAAAAAATAAACCCGGTATAGTTTCTATAAAAAATCTTAAAACAGGTGAAATAATTGGTAAAGATTATGAAGCTTCATCTAAATTAAAAAATCAACCTACAGTAAAAGATGCTGTTGCTCAGCCTAAACAACCTAAAGAATCAACTGTAAAAGAAAGTAAAGGGTTAGATTTAAGTAAAGAAATTAATAATATGATTGCTAGGCAAAAAGGTGTAAAAGCAGAAGCAACATATTCTGAAATAGTAGCAAGAAAAAAAGGAGCAGGTAAAGGTGCTTTAAAATTTTTCTTACCAGCTACAGCTGAAGATTTTAGAGGCTTAACATCATATACATTTGCAGGAAAAGGAAAACAAGGAGAAGCAGATCAAAAGTTTTTTGAAGATAATTTAGTAAAACCTTATATAAAAGGTGTTGCTGCAATGGAAAGTGCAAGACAAGCTTTAAAAAATGATTATAGAGGATTATTACAAATGTATCCTGAGGTTAAAAAATCTTTAAATAAAGAAATAGGTAAGACTGGATTTACATTAGACCAAGCTATAAGAGCATATTTATATGAAAAATCTGGTAATGAAGTTCCTGGTATATCTAAAAGAGATTTAAAGTTATTAACAGACACAATTAATAATAACGAAAATTATAAAGGATTCGCTGATGGTTTATTAGCTGCAAGTAAGAAAGACTCTTGGGTTAAACCAGACCCATATTGGGATGCGGGTAGTATATTGAAAGATTTGAATGACATGGACCAAAATGTAAATAGAGCTGAATATTTACAAGAATTTATTGAAAATGTTGATATAATATTTGATAAACAAAATTTAAATAAGATTGAAGCATTATATGGTTCTAGACATAGAGAAGCATTAGAGGATATAATTAGAAGAATGAAGTCTGGTAGTAATAGACCACCAGGCACAGGGGATAGACAAACAACAGCTTGGTTGAACTGGGTAAACAACTCTGTAGGTACAATAATGTTCTTTAACAGAAGATCAGCATTATTACAGATGATTTCATTTGCTAACTTTACAAACTGGTCAGATAATAACCCATTAATGGCTGCAAAAGCATTTGCTAATCAACCAGCATATTGGAAAGCTTGGGTTGAAATATTTAATTCAGATAAATTAAAACAAAGAAGAGGTGGTTTAAAGTCTGATGTACAAGAACAAGAAATTGCTAATCAAGCTAAAAATTCACCTAACAAAGTTCAAGCAGCTATATCTTATTTATTAAAAATAGGTTTTACACCAACACAAATAGCAGATAGTGTTGCTATTGCAACTGGTGGTGCTACATTTTTAATTAATAGAACAAATACATACCAAAAGCAAGGAATGAGCTATGAAGACGCGAGAGCAAAAGCTTTTGAAGATTTTAGTGCTATATCTGATGAAACACAGCAATCAGGTGATCCAATGCTTATTTCAAAACAACAGGCTGGTCATTTAGGTAGATTCATATTATCATTTCAAAATACACCAATGCAGTATACCAGGTTAATGAAAAAAGCTGGACAAGATTTAATAAATGGTAGAGGTGATTGGAAAACAAATGTAAGTAAAATATTATATTATGGATTTATACAAAACTTAATATTTGCTGGATTACAAAATGCTTTATTTGCATTATTACCAGAGTTTGATCCTGAAGAAGAAGAAGAAGCATACGATAAGCAAAAAAATAATAAATATAATAGAATTATAAATAGTATGATTGATACTATTTTAAGAGGTAGTGGTTTAGCAGGAGCCGTAGTGGCAACATTAAAAAATGCTATAAGAAGATACAATTTTGAAGAAGCAAAAGGTTTTACAGGAGATCATGCATATACCTTATTAGAATTAGCTAACGTTTCACCACCTATTGGTTCAAAGCTT
>Ga0255772_10001750_pt1 | contig 21515 bp, 16 predicted proteins | sample 071ome_34_FD_179970 | JGI IMG/M metagenome (GOLD analysis project Ga0255772, IMG submission 179970) | Coastal salt marsh microbial communities from the Groves Creek Marsh, Skidaway Island, Georgia - 071411BT metaG (version 2) | ecosystem: Environmental > Aquatic > Marine > Intertidal zone >...
GCTTTCTTTACGAACTACTGGTAAGAGCCTTTGACAGTTATAAGCGTGTTGCTGCTGCATGAGAAAAGAGTACATGTCGCCTCTGAGTTTTAGAACATCCGTTGTATCCTTGAAACGCAAACGTGCGAAGAGGAGATCCACAAAGTAGGAACAGTTTATCATTATGGTATCCTTTGCTGACTCACGAAGACATTTTATGAAATCTTCACTCGACCAAAATCCGTTCCTTTCATCGCCAAATTCTCCGCGCAGTGTCTTTTCCACATCCAATTCACAGAATGTTCCCGGTTTTGTCGCGCAAACAACCGGCGATTGAGAATTTTTACTCTTCCATCGTAAATGATGCCACACATTTTCCCTTTTCCGCAAAGCGTACTGCTGAAGAGCCTTCGCCCCTTTCAGGTGTTCACCGTCATATCTGAAATTTCCAAAGAACGACTTGAGTATTCCCAACGAAGGGGATGCCTCGTCCTCGCTGACGAAAAATTTTCGCCACTCGGATGGCGAAATCAAGTCCACAACAAACTTCGCCGAACCACATTCGCAGAAATACAGAAGAAGAGCTTTTGAAAACCCCTCATCGATTGGAACGAGCTCTTTAAGGAGATGACGCGTGAATCTGCTACGAACGTCCTGATTTTCTGCTCTTGCACTCATGTCATCATACACCCAGCACAATGCTTCTTTTCGAGAGGTTGGTGTTGCTTCTAAAAGTTCGGTTCGAAGACAGTTAATTACAAAATCATCATCCGCTGTCGTCTCAACCGCCGCCGCCGTACTAACTCGTAAATCCATCGCGCGTGCTTTCTATTTTACCCTGACATGCCCGCCTGACGCCGTTTACATCGATTCATCTCGAGTTCCGAGGAAAGGAAAAACGAAAAGAAGAACGGAGAAACAACCAACGCTGTTTTCGTCGATACTGAGTTCTTAACAAAATGGGAACGCGTAGACAGAAACGCGACGATTGGAATCGCCGCAACGAGTGATTTCAGCGCATTCGTGATTCCAGCCTCCATCGCAGCCTTTGTGCATTCTTCCCTGCGCTTATAAATGTCGTCCATGGAACGGAATTGTATGCGTTTCGAAGTTTAAGTATTTAAAAGTGAAGTAAAAACGAGTTGAAATGTGGTTCATGTGAGATAACCTTTTCTTGACTTCTCGTGTGTGAAAAGATTACGATAACAATTATGATCATTATTATGATGATGAATTTATATTGTTACAATCTCTTACATTCCGTTCACCATAAAGTGGGCTAATATAGACGCAAAGTATCCAACGAGTACGATTGGAGTCCATCTAAGATGGGATAAAAAGGTATACGAGTGCGAAACACCCATCAAACCTACGCCAGCGGCTGAACCAACCGAAAACAAACTACCTCCGGCGACCGCCGAGAGGGTGATGAGGAGCCATTCTGATTTTGACATGGCTGGTTCAGTCGATAGAACCGCGTACATCATCGGTATATTATCAATTACCGCACTCAATAAACCAATGAGAATACACGCCGCGTTCGCTCCCAAAGCGCGAAACGAGTTGTGCGAAAGCAGTTCTAAATAGCCCAACACCCCTAAGCCTCCGACACACATGATAACCCCGTAGAAAAAAATCAACGTATCCCACTCAGTTTGTTCTAATCGTTTGAAAATATCTAAAGCTCTATCGTTTCCTTTTTTCGTTCGTGCGTATTCCAAATCATCTTTTTGGTTCAACACTCCATCCATTTCTAAACTATAGTTGCCCCCTCCGGCGTCGTCACTCATCGTGCCTCTTTGGGCAGAAGTCTTCGACGTCCGACTCCATCCGAACAGTTTAAGCAATCCTAAACCAGTCATCATGCCTAAAACAGGTGGAAGATGCGCATAGGAATGAAACATGGCCGTCATGACGACTGTCCCTAGAAATAAACAAATGACTTCGACTGCGCCTGGTTTCAAACGCGAGCTCGCAAGATCTTCCTCGGACGCTTTCTGCGGCGCACCATCTTTGACGTAAGGGTGCATCAAGCACGCAGGAACGACCCAGTTGACTATGCTTGGAATAAGCAAACGAGGGAAATCTGCGAGTGAAAGCGTGCCACGCTGCCATACCATGAGCGTCGTCAAATCTCCGAAGGGGCTAAACGCACCGCCCGAATTTGCGGCGACGACGATATTTACGCAACACATGGCAACGTACTCTGGCTCGCCTTTACCTACAGCGGAGACGACTGCACCCATTAAGACAGCTGTTGTCAAGTTATCCGCGATTGGCGACAGCCAAAAGGCGACGGTGCCGGTGACCCAGAAGCAACTTCGATAAGAGAAGCCGCTTTCTTGCAACCAGGAGCGAATGCGCGCGAAAACGTTGAGTTGAGTCATCGTGTTGATGAAAGTCATGGCGCATAAAAGAAACAGGAACACTTCAACAAACTCGGTGAGATTGTGTCGTGCCGCTTGCGTCACCAACGCTACGGCGTGTCCTTTGTCGCGATACCCTAAGGCGACTAGCACCCAAATGATTCCCGCGGCGACGGTGATTGGAATCGATTTCTTGAATCCTCGGCCGATTGATTCCTCAGCGATGGCGAGCGCGTACCCGCACACGAAAACGACTACGGATAAAACTCCCTGCCACGAACGAGTGAGATCCTTTTGATTCGATTTATCGCGCTTCCCTTCGATGATAACTTTTGGTTTCGATTGTCTCGTAAATGTGCTGTTGCTTCCGTCCAGTGACTTTGACGACGTGCCGCTGTTCCAAGGATCGCTCCACACTCTTCTGTAAATTTGATCCGCGTTGATTGGAATGAGCGACCGTTGCACCGGAAATAGTTGATTTTCGGTTTCAAATAACGCCGTGAGCGCGACTAATCCAGTCAAAAGTGCTAATATAGAAAACACTGCTCTTCTATTTTTCGGGTCCTCCAAAGAGAAAGAGCGAGAAAAGCCGGCGAGGAAAAGCGTCGGCGATTTCGAAAACGGCTTGGACGCCTTCGGAGAGTGCTGACGTGAACTCATGTCGCTTCGATACTCACGCGTATTTTCGCAACCTTTCTCAATTCCTTTCTCTTTCTTTCTTTCTTTCTTTCTCTCTGCTTCCTCCTCCTATGCTAACACGCAAAGACTATTGTTGTTTTCTTCGTTTCTTCTCGAACAAATCACTTTTATGTTGCAGATGTACGAAAGAGAGTGGGCAAAAGGTTGTTCTCTGGAGCACGCAATCTCTTTGTGATGTTTGCGCGCGCGTGTATATAGGACGCGTCAGAAAGCGTGACAAAAGAAGGCAGAAAACACGTGAACGTGTGCTATTTGTGAATACGGAGGAGGCGCGCACGATCGAATAAAAAATTGTTTGTGTTTTTTTGTGCTGTGTGGTCCATTCTTTTTCGCCGTGCACCTTCGTGCGATAAGAGACGTCACCCCAAAACGGATTCGGTTTTCTTCAGAAAAAACAAGCGCGCGTAACTGTGCAGCACTCGCGATTAATTGCTTCGACAGAGAGCGTACGCGATACACAGAGAAAACACTGAGATTTTATAAACGCGCGTGAGAGGGAAAACGCGCTATCAATATATAAACAAAACGACATAAAGGATGCACTCATCACCCTTCATAACAGAGGCACTAACAAACTCGTCGTCGTTAGTTTGCCAGTCGTCGTCGTCGTCGTTGTCGTCTCATAGAGCTACGAGAGGTGCTTATTTAACGCGTGTAAAAAGAGGTGAGGCCGTAAGAGTACGCGCTAAACGTGGGAATAAGAGTAGAAATGGCGGAGGTGGAGGCGGAGGTGGAGGCATCGGACTCCAAGAAGATACGGCTGTGTTGTTCGAGGTGACAAGAAGTAACCCAAACATGAGAACGCTGGAAGAGTGCGCTGAGCTCCTCCGAAGAGGAGGCGTGGGGATCATCCCCACGGATACAAAATACTCGTTCGTTGCGGATTTGAATAATAAGGATGCGATTCAGAACCTATACACCATCAAAGGCATCGACTCGAACAAACCGTTATCCATTTTGTGCAGAGGGTTTCAAGACATCGATACCTATACGCTTGGTTTTCCACCAGCGACGCGACCGGGAATGACGGATCCATTCAAATTAGCTCGAAAGTGCCTCCCAGGACCTTACACTTTCATCTTACCCGCATCAAAATCGTTACCGAAAATATGTCTCCTGGATACCTCGTCAGCGGGGCACACGAGACTATCGAAGTGTCAACAACGAAAGACGATCGGATGCAGACTTCCAGATTGCGAGGTGACTCTGGCCTTGCTCGACTTGCTCGACGCGCCGTTGATGTGCTCGACGGTACCTTTCGATGGAGATGTACAGCCCATCGTGATGCGAGACGAATACTCGAGATGCGCCTTTGTCTTGGATGCCGGCACGGACGCGGAGCAACTCGCTTCAACGGTTATCGATTTGTCGGTTGGGGATGTGCCGAAGGTTTTGAGAGTCGGTGCTGGCGACGCTTCTATATGGGCCGAAGATGGTGACGTGCACGTCGAAGTAGATGATCCCGATTTGGCGTGGGGTTTCGCTTAATACTCCAGAACTCGCGCGCTCCCTTTTGTAATTACACTTTGTACAATCAACAACTTTTCGCAAAACACGAGACATTTTCTTCACTTCTTACACACGACGCTCGGCAGAGAAGCCCCCGAGTAGGCACGTCCATTTCTTCGCGGTAGGGATATACCGTCTCATCCGAGAAGGAAATTGCATATCTTCCCTTCTGTTAACTTCGTTATCGCGCTGCAAGCGAGGGTATGAGAAAAGGAACGCGATGAGTTCTTCGTCAAGCCGCCAACAATACCATCATCATCAACACCGTTCGCGCTCGAACGAGTACGCGTCGACGACAAAAGTGAATGCTTATGGACGCTCACGCGATGGTTTGGCACAGCACATAATCGCTGGAAAGAGATTTATTTTCAATAAGCAGAGACGTCTCGGTCAAAATAGAAGCGTCCTCGCTTCTTTCACCTCTTCTTCCTCGTCCTCTTCCAAGACGTGCGGCGAAAACAAAAAACAAAAGACGAAAACAGACATGCGAACAAAAAAGTCCTCGGGCGATGATAAGAACACGAATAACAAGAAAAGAGCAATCCCACTGCCCATATGGGAAAGTCGAAAAGGCTCTAACTTTAAGCTCCAGTATGCGCTCGATGGCAACAAGCTTCGTTTGCTATCGCCGGAAGAGGCGCGGGACTTGAACTTGAATGGCGCTTTTTCTTTCGATCCGTTACATTTGGGTAGAAAAAAACGAGCGTTTCTTCGACAAATAGATAATATCCGTGACTCGTTCTTCCCGCAGAAGACTTCCGTGACGTCGGATTATTGGGACTATGCAAAGTATCGCTTCACGCAACGAATCGCCAGTTCTTGCATGACGGTTTTAGCGACGCAACAAATGCTTGCCGCCATCGGTCTCGGTGCTTCTAGATCAATACCTGCCGCGGCTGCTTTGAATTGGGTTTTGAAAGATGGATTAGGTAGATTAGGAAAGCTCTCCGTAGCAACAAACTTTGGTAGAAGCTTTGATTCGGACGTAAAACGTTTACGATTTTCGTCTTCCTTGGTGTACACCGGCGCAGTGTTCATAGAGACAATAACGCCCTTCTTTCCAAAACATTTCTTAGCCATCGCCACTGTTGCAAATGTTGGCAAGTCGATTGGGATAACAACTGGCAACGTCGTCAGACCTCCGATTCAAAAAACATTTGCTCTGGAAGAAAATTTAGGTGAGATAGCAGCGAAAACATCCGCGCAGCAAGTCTTGGCGGACAACATCGGCTTAGCTCTGGGTGTATCAGTTATGAAGTTCCAGACAAAATTTGTGTCTTTAGCTCTACAACGCGCGGTTCCGTTGGCGCTATTCCCTATTTTGGCGTCGATTGATTTGGTTTCGATACATAAACAGCTGAAATCGGTTCAGCTTCGGACGGTGAATAAAGAGCGCGCTGAAATTATTGCCGAAGCTTTTGTTCGTGAGAAGACGCTCGCCACTCAACTTCAAGTGGCAGAAAAGGAGCGTTTGTTGTTCCCTGCCCGTCTCGATGCATCTGCGCTTCCGTTGAGAGTAACAAGTTTAGGAAACGCGTGTTCGTCGCTTGACGCGCTCGCTTCTGCTTTCAAAGACGACGTGCATAGACCATACGTTTTATCTTACGAACCGTATGTGCAGAAAAAAGGAAATATTTTGTCCAGAATATTCATGCGAGATAGAAAACCGTTAAAGTATAAAGGAAGGGCGCTCCTAGCGTTATCGCACCGAGCAACTTCGAAAGACGTACTACAAGGCATTTTGCAAGTCGCACACATTCGCAACTTGCCGTTTCGCAAGGATTTGAATGAGAAAGAAGCGTACGATTGGGCAGTATCGGAATCGTCCCGACGCGCAAAAGCAGACGTGAATAAGTTTTATAACCAAATAGTCAGCAACGGGTGGCAAGCGAATTTGATTTTGCTTTCCAGCAACGAACGAATGCCTTATTTTTTAGACGAGAAGGAAATCCGCAGCTTAGTGAAGTTCGTCCACAAATAGAATGCATAGCACATATTTATCTAATATTATGATTAAACTAGTCGAATTCTACAGCTGGAGCTATGAAAGAGAGCACGGCGAAGCCCAACGCCCACCTAATTCGCCAGCGTGCAAAGAAAAAAGAAGCCAAGTAACGGACGAGCGGCGCTATGAGTCTGCGAATCACTTCGCGAGATACTTCGGAGTTTTGCAACAACTCAACTGGGTTCATCAAGCACCATTTTACAGTTGGAAAATGTGTTACCTGAATCGCCGAAACTAAGAAGCATATACTCAATATCAGTCCTATAAGGGTGAGGCGTTGAAGAAATCCCGTTCCTTGTACGATTTCTTCGTGGGATTGTTCTTGTTCTTGTTGTTGGTTGTTATTTGTTGATGTTTTGTTTTCCTCGGTTTTATAGCGTTTGAACTTTGGGACACCACTTCCTGATATCTCAATTGCATCCGTCAAGAAGACGTTCCAAAAGTTAGCTTTTTGCGCATCAGTATATGCTTTACCATCATCATCATCATCATCATTTTCGTCAACGTTCCGTGACGGTTGTGTTATAGATGAAGATACAGTTACCTTTCTTCTTCGTGAATCATATTTCGTCTCCTTCGATAAAGGCATACATCTAGACTGGTTCCGATCGAAACGATTCACTGTGGACTTGCGTCGACAAGATGATGACGGTTGTGAGAACGAAGTAACTCGATGCGCATACATAGAAATGGAAAGCTTTATTCGTATAATTTGTTGCTGTCGCGCCAAAAGAATGCAGAAATAGAATAAGAAAATGTGCTCCGCGACATAAAATTTAGGTGATTACTAGGACGCGTTTCTCGCGTCAAGTTTCAAACATAGTAATGATTCAAAGACAGCAACGTGTGGAGAGTGTTGAAATGGCTACGCACAAGATGTATTTGCATATCTCATGTAAAAATATTTAAAAAGCTCATGTCAGAGAACGATAGCGAAAACGACGACGTAGGGGTTGAAACGACAAGGGATTTCGATATAGATATATATCCAGAGCCCGATTGGCAATGGTCTACTGGCAGGAGTGATAGTAACTCTGACACAAAGAAGGGAAAGAAACGTTTCGTGCCTCCAGGGGAGAAAAAACAACTCAAGAAATTGCACATGGCACGTTTGAGGGAGGAGAGAGCAGAGCGTAAATTAACGAGAAGGAAAGGAGACAGGAGCAACAATAAAGAAGACACGAGATGGATCGACAAGGTTAGAGAAGCTTTTGAAATTCTGGCTCGCTCAAAACCCGAGAAGAATTTGAGCGACAGCGATGATGACGAACAGCACTTGATATTTACGAATGTGCCCCGCGTACATGTAAAACTTTTGAAAGCGCTCGCGTCTCGCTACAGACTTTTCGTAAACGACGATAAGAAAAAGAACAAGAAGGAGCATGTTTTGATTGTCAAGAGAACAAGTGTTTCGTACGTCCCTGAACCTAACAGCAAAGAAGATGTTGAGATTGCGGATATTATCGCTCCAATCATGAGCAGAGAGGAGTATTTGAATAATCCCGAGAGACTTGAATGTTTGCGGAAATTCAGGAAACAGCCACGTGATGCAATACAAAGCAAGAAAGAAGGCAAACCATCAATGTTTCGCAAAAAGAGAGATGAAAAGCTGCCATCGCTATCGGCTAACGTTGATTTTGTGCCGAGAAGTGAAACAGATGCAGAAGAAACCAACAAATCGCATTTGAAAGAGCTGCGCGTCGACGCGATTCCCGTCGAACCAACTTTTGTAAGCGACATTTCAAGACAAATGATGGAAAAGATGGGCTTTGAAATCGGAAAAGGCCTCGGTCCTAGAAAGGATGGCATCAAATCACCCATTGAAGTTACGCAACGAAAGAAAAACCAAGGACTTGGATCATAATCGCAATGTAGATGCATTTTTTTATTACAATTTTTGTGATGACGTGTTGAACGGCGATCGTGATAGTGACGATGATTTGGCTATGTTGTCGCTTTGATTATTTTCTTGTTCGCTATTTTATGCTACTCTGCTACTCTTTGATGTATCACTGCCTTGGATGATCTTCTTCACACCGAGAACGATTCGCCGCATCCGCACGAGGCTTTCGCGTTTGGATTCTCAAACGTAAACTCGGAGCGAAGATTATCGCTGACAAAGTCCATTTTTGTTCCTATGATTGACATCAAAGCGTTCGGTTCTATGATCACTTTTACACCGTGCTGATCGACGACTTCGTCAAATTTACCTCTATCTTTCTCGTCTGCGTAATTCATCGTGTACGTCATGCCGTTACACCCTCGCGTACGAATTCCAATTTTGAGGTATTCAGCGCCTTTCTTCCCGAGCAATTCGTGTATTCGCTTCGCCGCCGCTTCCGTGAGCTCCATGACCTGTTTCGTTGACTTAATCGTCGACTTTCTCGCGGTGGAAGATGATGACGATGCGGCAGCGTGTGTCATGGCACGCCTGAGTATTCGTGTCGTGAACATGGCGAAGATGTTTTCTCGTATAGACACGTCTTCTTCTTCAGAAAATGTTGTCGTCGTGGTCAAAATTCCCCTCTATTTCGCTATCAAATCAGATGACGCGCAAGGAGTGATACGTTTAAACACGCACGAGAGTAATGCGCACAATCTCGCGCGGGGGATGACGATGACTGTGTATTTTGGCGTGGAACAGACTCTAGCACCTTCTTTGTCGTCGTCGTCGTTGAATGAATGAAGAATGAATGAATTCTATCTCTGTCGGTGTGAAAAGTTGCCTTTCTTCTGTGAACTTCTGATTTTCGTGATTTGTTTGTGATTTCCCACACACCCCTGAATCGAAATCCGGCACTTTTTTTCTCCGCCCTTTCAATCCTCGTGGGCACTCAAATGAAGGAAAGGAGAAGGAAGCGTAAGCGATACGACTCAGAGTCCGAATCGTCGGACTCGTCCACCTCGTCGTCTTCGTTTTCTTCCTCGTTGTCATCATCCTCGTTCTCAACTTCTTCATCTTCCTCATCGTCCTCATCATCAACATCAAAGAGACGGAAAAAGAGCGGCGGTAAGAAAAGTCGACGACACAAAGAAAAGAAGAGAAAGAAGAAGTCCAAAAAGAAGAAAGAGAAGAAAAGCGACGTGGATTCAAGAAAACGACGTCGAGAGCGGCGAGAAGAAGCAGACACAGAACTAGATTCGAAGAAAAACAAGAAAAACAAGAATAACGAGAAGCAAAATGAAACTTTGAAGAAAGAAATAACAGAAGCAAAAGTTGTCCCGTCGGCGCCGACTGATGATAACAAAGGCGACCAAAATAATATTCAAAGTGAGGTAAAAGACGAGTTGAAGAGTAAAGATGCTCCTGCTCCCGTTGTAGATACAACTCCACCAGTCCCTGGTTTCGGAGCCGCGATGACGCTTGAACAATACCGCGAGCTCGCGAAACAAAAGACGTATTTACGAGGCACAGTACACGCGAAAGATAAAGCAGAGGCAGACGCGGAGAACAAGGATAAACAAGATAAATTGTCTCGAGGATGGTGGTCGTGTCAGAGCTACAAATGCGACGGTCACATGAATCCAAAGATGATGGAAAAATGTAATCAATGCGGAGCAATGCGAACTTTGTCAAAATCAGGCGCTACGTTTAGTCATCGGGCGTCGGACGCTCAAATAGCCTTCAACGCGAATAGAAGATGATAATTTTAGCTATAGAATTGATATTATTAGTACAAAGATAGCAGCTCGAGAGCTTTCCGTTCCGCGTCGTTGGATAAGTTCACGTATGATTTCCCCTCCGAAGACTCAAAAAACATCGTCGCGTCCTCGACTTGAACACTATTAGTATTGCTTTCTTCTTCCTCTTTTTCCGAAACTTGCGTCTGTGTACTTCGAAGTTGACGAATTTGCGTGTTCACTTCTCGATCCATTTTGGAAAGAGGTACCGACGATGCGCGCGCTTCTATTTCTTCTATTTCTTCTAATCTATGATCTACGTCTAGTAATATTTCGCTTTTTCTATGCTCTCGCTTGACGTCAATTGCGCGTCCGCTCGCAACTTTTCTCGCACCACCGAGAACTTCAATGGCGTCGTCTAGAGTCAAATTTTTCCACCTTGTGTTCGAAAGACCAGGGCCGGCTCGACCTAGATTGACGACGTGTGCACGCATGATCTTCTCTATTCCTTCGTTTTTGTTCATGATGTTGCTGTTATCATTACCCCACGGGCGAAAATAGATGCCTATTCGCGTCCAACCTCGATTGAAAGCATAACGAACGCAACTTTCACGCAACCGCTCGAGAAATTTTATCGCCACCTTCTCTTCGCCGCACTTTCTCGCATGAAATATAAACAACGTGATGTTTCTAAATTTCCAGTGCTTCCAGCCGTTTTTCGGCACGATTAAAACGTGTCCCGGCAAACCGTCTTTTACTCTGTCCGCTCCCGCCATCACAGATACGCAACTTTCGTCTTGCCAATCGAGCTCATCAGTTCTCGGCAAATGGGCGACAAAAAACTCCTGCAACTCAGATGCTCCTCCACCTCGAAAAAAGTGTTTCTGCATGGTCTGGCTGATCGGATTCGGTATCACGTTCGCTGCGATGCGCAAGCAATAGTCGAAAGGTGTGAGTGAGAGCAGTTCGTTGACTTTTCCTAATTCTCCTTCATCTTCTTCTGTCGTCGTCGCCGCGTGTTTCTGTTTGAGCAACCAATTCACGGCACCGTCTACGCCCAAAACGCTCGCACATACTCCCTCTTTAGAGAACCATTCCTCTGAAAATCGATCTCGGAGCGCGCGTCTCATCACTCCTTCAGTACGCCTCTTTTTAAGGATTTTTTTTCTGATTTCGCAATTCTGTACGAGTACGTACGTACGTCGTATTTCTCTTCTTCCAAAATAATTCGGCCCATCGCGGCATTAAAAAAAAACGCGCGCATTCACAGAATATTATTAGCGTTCCTCGCAGACTCGTTGATTTCACCTTCTCGCATACCGATCGTTCGTTTATATCTGCTCAACGCGACAGGAGAAGAAGAAGAATACAAAGACAAAGATAAAGACAAAGAGGAAAGAAACAACGCGTAAGAAACAAACAAAACAGAATGGGGAAGAAGAAAGCTAAAGTCATCAACGGCGTCCCGGTTGCTCTTTTAGAAGACCTGGCGATGCGGTTCGTATTAAACGCACCGGCGGAAGAGCTCGCCAATCCGAATCGGATTTTGTTCTTAATTGAACTCGCGTGGTGGCACTACGAAGATTTTAGTCGCAAAAACGACTCTTCGCTGCCAAAGTTTTCCTTATCAAACTTTGCCGAGCTGTTGTATTTGACAATCCCGCAATTGAAAAGATTCGCTCCGAAAGCCAAGGAGATATACAATAAATTCGTCATGTATAAGTTCAGCGTACCGTGTGCGGGTGCAATTTTACTCAACCCGGAAATGGATAAGGTTATTCTAGTGAAAGGTATGGCGAAAAATGCGAAGTGGGGTTTTCCGAAAGGTAAAATCAACGACGGGGAGAAGATGACTACGTGCGCGGCTAGAGAAGTTGAAGAAGAAATTGGCGTAAACATTTCGAGTTTGATCGATGAAAACGAGTTTCTGTTTCACAAGAAAAAAGGAGATACGAAGCAGGAAACGACGATGTATATCATTCCCGGAGTCTCGGAGCAAACGCACTTTGCCACTTACACGAGAGACGAGATTTCGCAAATTTGTTGGCATCCAATCGGGAATTTAGATCCGAACCACAATGCGAACACGCGCGTAAAAGGCGTCAAATATTTCGGAGTGGGCGAGTTTTACCACGGATTGACGCAGTGGATAAAATCAGCTCGCAAGAAAAACATCAGAATTCAAAATTCAATCGGAGCGCCGATGAACTCTCCCGGTCAGTTTATCGCAAAACAGTACGTCGAATCCGACGACGAAGATGACGACTATGGGGGAGGATTCACCTCAATCGAAGCGCTGGAAAGCCGTTTCATGGAACAGGCTGCGGAAAACGTGTATGGAAAGTACGATAAAAGAAATTTAGCGGCTTTTAGGATGGAGTCGTTCTCATCCCTGAAAAACTTTTCGTTTGATAAACAAGCTATTATGAAGGCCATCGGATGATACTTGAGAAAAAAAACTATGCATGATCGTATTCTCGTTTGAAAAGTAGGTTGTGTAGATTTAGCATTAGTATTAGTAATAGAATGAGATCATGGCGATGTAGTAAGAGCTGTATACACCTCATGTATTCAATTGTTGTTTTTCGTGATTCGCATAACATCACGCATTTGGTTTCTATACTATACTATACGAAGCAGCAGGGGAAAAAACAACAAGCGAAAAGCTTCAAAGATGCTCCGGTCCGGACACAGTTTTCTTCTTCTTGCGTCAAAAACGCGCGTGCTCCCGCGACTTCTTTCTTCTCGTACTTTAGTTTCTGCACTGCGCGCATCATCATCCGTACCGACAACACGCTGTAGACGTTCTGCGACGCCGACGGCGACTACGACGACTCTATCCAGGAAAGTGGCGAAAAGGAGAATGTCTTCTTCCGACGGCGGATTTCTGAACCGTGCACTTGATGAAGATAGTAGTGGAATGACTGCGGACCAAACAGCGGCGAATTCAAAAAACAGTAAAGTCACGTTTCGACCGTCCCGTCGCGCATCGCAGGTGAAGAATAAGCGAACGCATCCATCGTATTTTTGTCCGGCGTGCAACGCCCAATGCAAAGCAACCGTATTTCGCCGTCACACGCAAAAGTGTTGTCCAGATATTGAAAGCGCCGTAGGGAAAGAAACTTGGATGACCGAGGACATGGATTTAATCATGGGAAAAGCACAAAAGCACGCAGACAAAATGCTCGAGGAAATGAAACGCTTAGCTTACACCGATGGCGCTCGAATGTCCCATGCAGAAGTTGCGCAAACTCTAAAAGTATCCGAACTTCGGGTGAAAAATGCACTCAGGTTACATTCAAAATCCATACCCCTCAATGACGATACGACTCCAGTTGAAGTCATATACGAAGACGACGATATATTAGTCGTTAACAAACCGCCGTATTTACGTACGCATCCAATTCATCGACACACTGGAACGAGCTTGATCAATAGATGCATTTCACACCTCGGCGGCAAAGAGTGCTACATCGTACACCGATTGGATATGGACACTTCTGGAGTAATTATGTTTGTAAAAAATCCGTTATTAACTAGAGGTTTCGCGGAACAATTCATGACGCGAGAGGCAAATAAAACGTATCTCGCACTTTGCGTTGGAGTTCTTCCGCTGGGAAAAGATGATGTGCAGCCTTTTGAAGTGAACGCACCAATTTCTAGTTGCGAGAAGTGTAAAGAAGGTCGGGCAGTTTCATTTGCAGTCGAGGACCTCGAAGCGAAGGAGTCTAGGACGACGTTCGATTTCTTTTCTTGGAAAAAAGATGATGAGTTAGCGATAGATAGTTTACCCACGGTGCGCGCGCGGGGAGTATCCATTTTGCTGGATGATGCAGGGAAAATGAACGATGAGAAGAACGAGAGCGACGCTTGGAAGCCCATTTCTGTAGCGGCGCTCGTGTTGGCTTCTCCGAAAACAGGTCGCACACACCAGATACGAGTTCACTTGGCGCACGCTGGTTTACCAATACTTGGCGATATGTTATATGGTCCGCACGCTCGTTGGGCCGTTCCACGCTGCGACGCTTGGTCTGACGATTCCACATCCAAGCCGCGATACAAATGGTCGGCGGATAAACCCACTGGCAAGTGGGCGCAAGAAGGATTAGATTTAGATAGACAAGCGTTACACGCGTACCGATTAGAAGTAACCCATCCTTTGACGAATGAACGGCTGAGTTTTGAAGCGCCTCTGCCCGATGATATGAAGAAAGCGTTGGATGTATTAGGAATAAACTATTAGGTAGAACTTTGTTTTTAGAAAAAATCATACGTAACTCGTATTCTTGCGTGTCTCGTAGGTGTTTCGTTCTCTCTTCTTTCCGAAAGCAGAGTTTTTTTAAGGTAATTGTGTAATCTTCTCCACTCGAGGGCATGAACATCGCCGGTGTGAATCAGCGCAATCCCAAGTTAGTTGCGCGTGGTTTGGAGAAGAAGCTATCTCGACGCTCTTCACGTCATCGCACCTCCATTCAGCGTCCCCGGTCAAAGATGGTAAACGAGGAGGAAGTGAACTACGAAATAGGGCAGCGCATCGAGACTCAAGAAGATGCCGCAGTTTTTATAAAAGCAGAAACGGAAAAGGGGACAATCTTAAGTGAACGTGGTTACGGCGCGTGCAAACCACCGTTTTCGTACTGGCCGTACTTTTTGCGGTGCGCAAATCGACCATTTGATGCTATGAACGATAGAGAAGGATACATTAATCTCGCAGTTGCTCAAAACTTTCTGGCCAAACAAGATGTTCAGGACAAAGTCAGAGAAATATGCAAGAATAACGAAAACGATGCTTTGATTTTTGGTCTCGAGGCGGCTGGATATGACAACATGAAAGGTTCGGAAAGATTACGGAAAGCATTCAAAAATCACGCAAACAGAATTATTTCCCCTAACTTTACTTGGCACGAGGACGACGTGTGCGTATCCTCCGGCGTCGGCGCTTGCATCGACAATCTGGTCTTTGCGATTGCAGACTCTAATGATTTTATTCTCATTCCCGCACCTTATTATCCAGCATTCACGAATGATTTAGGGGTTCGCTGTAGAGTGCGAGCCGTGCCTGTATATAATTCGAGCGGAGATGTGACCATGCTACCCTCATTAGAAGATTTTAAACGTGCTGAAGAAAACGCGGTCGCCAAAGATGGAGGAACGTGTAGGGCGCTGTTATTAACAAACCCAAACAATCCTTTAGGGATTATATATGAGCCGGGGGATTACGAAAGATGCATTAATTGGGCTCTTGAAAGACAAATTCACTGCATTTCGGATGAGGTATACGCCGGAAGCATTTACGATAGCGAAATGAACGCGAAGACGCGCGGCTTCATCAGCGCCGCGGAGATGGTTGAGGAGCACACCCCATACGGCCCGCATGTACTAACCGGACTTTCGAAGGACTTTTGTGCGTCAGGATATAGAGTAGGAGCTATATTAACGAAATCAAAGCCCGTTCAAACCGCACTTTCGAACGTTTCTTACTTTTGTGCCGTTCCAGGCCCGTTTCAACACGTGATTGCGGCCATGCTCGAAGATGAAGTGTTTGTCGACGAACTTTTCTCGATGAACAGAAAGCGTTTGAAGCAATCACGTGATGTGCTCGTCGCGTCATTGAAAGAGAAAAAAATACCTCACATCGTTCCAAACGCGGGCTTGTTCATCTGGATAGATTTATCCAACGAGTTAAAAGAGGAAACATTCGAAGAAGAAAAGAAACTGTGGAAAATTCTCTTCGAAGAGACGCATCTTATGCTCACTCCGGGTAAAGATGCAAAGAATAAGAAACCTGGGACTTTTCGTGCGTGCTTTGCCGCGACGCCGTTCGAGTCTCTGAAAGTAGCAATCGAGAGAATCTCAACCGGATTGGACTTGTATAGAAATTTGTAGAAACCATCGTAGAAACCTATTTACTTACAGTACGAGCAAACATATCTTCACTTATTTTATTCAGTCCTATTTATCAGCGTCATCTTCTATTGATTTTTCTTTCTTTGCCGCTGTCCCCGTCACCTTCTTCTTTCTTTTTCCGTTCGTATAGGACGTCTTCTTCTCGTTCACATCAACCAAATCTTCTGGTGTTTTCTCTAACGCTTTAGCTTTTTCTTTAAGTTCCTCCGCAAGTGTTGGAGGGAACTTTGCAAAAGTTTTGAAAGTCCACGGCGACGCTTCGCGCAATGCCACGTCGTGCTCGCTTGCCGCTGCAATAGTTTTTCCGAAGAGCTTCGAGGAACGCGATGAATTTTCTTCAATAAGACGGAGAGCTTCGCCAATCGCCGCATCGAGTTGTGCATCGACTTCATTCATATTACCAGGTGCCCTTTTCACTTCCACGTCAGGAATGACGCCTCTGTTTTCAACTGAATTTGTCAAGTTGTCGTGTTCGTTTTCGTCGTCTTCGAGACGTACGTTCTGGGTAGGCATGGTCAGAACCGAACCATCATTTAAAACATCTGATCGGCTCACCGCTAGCAACCCTCCCCAGGTTCGCTCGCCAACGACAGATCCGATTCCCAGTTTTTGAAACGCATATGCGGCAAGTTCCGCGTCACTTCCAGTATTTTCATCTACTAAGGCAACCATTCCAACACTCGATGGAGAACGTGGCGGATATATAAGCGGCGATCCGCGTCGTGGTACATCCATTGCAAGTGCTCGTTGCGTCAACGTTTGTAAGAGGAGTGCGCTGATATTTCCACCTCCGTTACCCCTAAAGTCTATGATCAAAACGCGTTGGTTAATCGATTCAGTTTGATATGATCGCCAAAATTGCGAAAATCCAAGTCTCTCCATATCACTCAAATGAAGATAGCCAACTCTGTTGTCGCTAGCTTTGTGCACATACTCCGTTCTGCTGTTGATGTAGTCGCGATAACGAGGATCGAGTTCTTGACTCAGGGCACGCGTGCGCGTAGCTACTAACTCACCACTATCTTTTTTCAAAACCGAAAGTAGAACTTCATGACCTGATGTTTCGTATAAAAGCATTCCGGGCGTTTTTTCGGGTGACAAACGAACTCGGTTGATTGCTCCTAGCACGTCTCCGACCTGGATATCCGTACTCGCTCTGTACAAAGATCCAGAATTTTGTGATGACCAAGGGTCGCCTTTCACGATAGATTCAATTTTATATCCACCGAGGGAATCGTCCCACTCCGAGAAATTCGCTCCCAAGAATCCAGGTTGATGATCGCGATCGAGTTCAGCCCGTCCATCATCTCCGATTGATACGTGAGCGTGTGAGAATCCAAGTTCGCTGAGCATATCTGATACTACAACCGCAAACTCGGCGCGCGTGTTTATTCTCGGTAGTGAACTCACTGCTGTTCTCAAAGCTTCTTTCCAATCAAAGTCTTGACGTGTTAAAGGGTCGATGAACAAATCGTCGCGAACACGTCTCCATATTTCCAATAACATTTGGGTCCATTCATCTTTAGGGCGCACTAGTACTCGCACGCGATCTAGAGATATTGTGCCTGATTTTCGCGTGCGATATAGAAGAACGTCGGAATCTTCATCATCGGGTTTTGAACCTGCCTTGTACGCAGCCAACTCAGCCGTGTATCCCTTTTCAGACTTTTCGAGCACCATAATCTTTTTATTCATGGAGACGTGGACATCTGTAACACCACTAGAAACGAGCACTTGTGCCGATAGATCGCGAACGTCGAACGAAATGAGCGACCCTCCTCGCTCCTGATCCAAGTCATCTTCGCTGTTCGTTAAATTGACCTCTCCACTTGATATGGTTGGATATTTAACAACCATAAATCGATCGTGTCGTATGGCAACCAGGTCACTATATCTACCTAATGGTAATGGGAGCGCGACAGCTCGCTCTGCTATGCCATCAAAGTCAATCTCAACTGGGTTTGGCGGTTTATCATGGAGCGCTTCCTCCTCATCCTCGTCATCCTCCTCGTCCTCGTCATCCTCGTCTACTCGATTAACCTCCTTATTTTTCCCCTCTTTCGATTTGAATTTTATTCCTTTATTTCCCTCTGAATCCTCTTCTATCTTCTTCTTACTCTTCTTCTCCTCCTCCTCATCTTCTTCTTCGTCATCGCTATTATCGTCGTCCAGATCCGCATCGCCAAGAGCGAAGGATTCAGTGTAAGACTCGTCCCCCACCGGGCGAATCTCTTTCAAGTGTGGATCCCGAACGTTTTTACGTAAACGTAAACAGTACACCGTTTCGAGGTGAGGAAAACTCATACCTTGTAGGAGTGTATCGTACTGAGGCTGAAGCTCTCGCGCGCTGAGAAAGAACAAATATCTTCCATCTGGATCCCAGGACGGGGATGTATCTCCTAAAATTGGTTTTGTGACAGTTTGCGTCGCTCCGGTACGAACGTCCAGAATTTTAATGACTTCCGCATCTCGTCGACGAAAAGTGTAGGCTACCCAGTTTCCACACGGCGACCACGAGCATTGATACAAGCCACGATCTTCAAGGCTTTTATCTGCAAGTTGGGTTTCTCCCGTGTTAATGTCTATTACTAAGAGTTCAGCGCGGTGATTAACTACGCACGCGAGTGGAGCTTCCGGCGATAATACCATTTCTTCGACGCGTCCAAGAGTTTGTGGAGGAATATTCAGTCGCCTGGGCATTCTACGATTATCTTCCCAGTGCACTTCTATGTCATCCTCACCTGTTTGATCGCTGACAATCACTAGCCGTTCAGCGTCGTACGTGAACCTCGCAAACCTGCTGCGCGCTCGCGCATTCGATTCGCGCATAATTTTTGCGCATAAAGCGCTACCCATAGGATCTTCACTATTTTCTTCTACTTCATCTTTTCGGAGCCTTATTGGAGCGTATTTCAAAGCTGGACCGTCCCAGAGACCGAATGAATTTACTTCTCCGCGTACTATCGTCGCCATGAAACGACCGGCAGGATCTATATCCCAGTCTTGGACATAGTGCTCAGCAGTGACGTATCGTTGTTCCAGCTGTTTTCTGGGACCGGTCCATTTGAAAGCAACGTGCTGTGCACTAACGTTTTTCTTGTGCAAATCAGCTGTGTATAATTGACCACATCGTGACGCATACGTGCACTTTCCCGATGGTTCCATGGAATACGATTGAATATTCGAGTCCTTCACGAGAAGCGTCGGTTGGTGTACAAGCTTTTTCTGGTTGTTGTCTGCAACCCGAAATGACCACAATCCTCGGTCTCCTTGTTTTGACTCGGCTAAAAAAACGATTGTAGAAGTGTTCAACCACTTTGGCTGCGATATAGACGTGAAGAATTCGTCTAAGGCATCCACTCGTACAAAGTCTGTGTATTCTTCGCCATTTTCCCCTCGACTCTTGTTGCCACAACTTTTGGTTATCCAGACGTCCCCGCTCGCCCCGCCACCGTACTTCCTCCACGGTCTGGTTGCCTGAGTATTCCGACCAAACAAAGCAGACGTACCGTCGCTATTCACTTCAAATGCAGTCGCTGGTCCCAAATTTAGTTTTTTAGGGTGCATTGCAGATGGGAGATCGGAACTGTTCGGATTTTTATATTCCAGACGTAAACGATACACGTCAGTTTCGTCTGGCGTTCGCTGTTGGGAAGAGGAAACGAAGAACAGCTCACTCCCGTCATCCGAAAAAGAGAGTGGTCTGATAAAATCGGCGCCCATATACGTGATTTGCTTCACCGCGCCTCCCTCAATTGGAACGAGAAAGAGTTCCATGGTGTAATATTCAATCGCTGCAAACACGACGAACGTCCCGCATTTGGAGACTAGGGGTGAAAAACACTCTCCAGTCGCTGTCGTGAGTCGGTGCGCTCGTATCTTTCGATTCTGTTTCCCAATGTCCACTGTAATTGAATACAGTTCATCTTCGGCAACAAATACTATGGTCGTCTCGTTTTCCTCAGATGTAGAAGTCGAGGGCGCTACTTGCGGTTGCTGAACGAAAGCGCCGTCGTCGTTCGTCGTCTCGGTTCCATTATCTGCTTTTTCCGCATTGCGTACAACGCGAGAGCAGCGCTCGCGTCTTCGTCTCGCGTTCCTCGGAGCGCATTTCGATATTTCATTTCGAGAGAAACTGGACACGATATCGAAACATGCTGTACTCATTGACATCGTCTCAATCGATTGGTTGGATGCGCTTCTAGTGCGGAGAGGTTAAGCTGCCAAACAAACACGCAAAAACCAAAAAGTAAAAAAGCAAACTTTTTGCGCTCACAAATCGGCAAATCCCCTAAACTCGTTAACACTTCAGACCTTCCCCTCCCCCTCCCTCACTTCCTCTTGGAGATTCGCTGATTCAGATGAAGAAAAGAGGGAAAACGTTCGTAGGGTTGGAAAGCTTGGATGCGTTTGGGGGTATCGAACATAACTTTCGAAACGTGGCGGAAGAAATAGAATTTATCGCTTCCTATTACGTGAAATTCGTAAGAGTCGACCTGAAAGCTCTCGTGGAGTGTTCGAAAATGTTGATGGAACAAAGGGACAGACGCGAAATTGAAACGGAGGCTGCGGTTCGAGCGGTCGAAGCTGTGCGAGCAATCCCAAAGTTGAAATCAAGCGACAAGAAACTTCTTGCAAAACTCATCAAAACGGCTCGTATTTCAATTTCGAGGAGAAGAGGGACAAAGAATATGGAAGAAGAAGACAAGTGCGGTAACAACACGGCTAGCACCGTTGCGTTGATTTCGCGTCTTCCCGACGACATATTGCGAAAGATTTTAACTATGCTTAAAAGTAAAACGGATGTAGCCGTCGCATCGTGCGTGTGCACTCGCTGGAATCGTATTTTGTCGTCCCAGAAGAAAGAAAAGAGCACTTGGTATGCCGCGTTACAAGTAGATAGAGAAACCGGGCGTTTTACCACTCGCGATGGAAGTCTGAGTCTGATTTGGGAAACAAAGGCAAAGAGTAAAGCAAATTCGAGTGTCGATGCTGAGGAATTTGTAGCGCTTAAATCTAATGCAGATGTTTACGCCATCATCAGAGACATCGTGCGTTCGCACAGAAGAAGAGAGATAGACTCTGATTTCTCGGACACAAGCAGCGACGACGACGACATCGACGATGGGGAAATCGCGACGCATCGTTTTTGGAACGTCCGCAAATATCTATGAGTTCTTGTAGTAGAGGTTATACAGAATTATTCGTGTAGTTTTAGTTTTAGTAAGTAGGTAGGTAGGTAGGTGTAAAATAAGAGAGTTAGCAATATTATAGGGGTTTGTTTTATCTGAACGTTTGTGTAAGTTTTTTTTCCCCACGGGATGATATTTCACGACTATCCGCCATCTTGATCTTTTCGGGCCAAGGCGAGCGCCGCACTAACTGGATTTGGAATTTCAGACGGTGAATCAACCGCATACGCTCCACCG
>Ga0255772_10001753_pt1 | contig 21490 bp, 21 predicted proteins | sample 071ome_34_FD_179970 | JGI IMG/M metagenome (GOLD analysis project Ga0255772, IMG submission 179970) | Coastal salt marsh microbial communities from the Groves Creek Marsh, Skidaway Island, Georgia - 071411BT metaG (version 2) | ecosystem: Environmental > Aquatic > Marine > Intertidal zone >...
CACCGTATGTTACAATATCACCTTTTTGATAATCAGTTCCGGAGTTCCATTCTCCCTCAAATTGTTGTCCGTCAACAAATTTTTGCCAATCACTTGCACTTGTGTAAGGATTTGCACCTGTACTTTCTCTAATTGCAATATAAACTGCGCCACCGTAGGATACAGTTTGTCCTGCTTTATATAATGTCCCACTTGACCATACGCCTGCATTTTCGATACCAGCAACCATTAAATCCCATTTTGCAACATCTGGTGCAAATGTTGATTGCGAAGTGTGTGCTGTTAAACAAGTATAAACATTAGGACCATATTTAACTACGTCATCTTTGACATATGAAACAGAGGTATTCCAATCCCCTTTCCAATTGAATTTTACTTTTCCTAGTGATACTGTGCTGGTAGCCATGCTTTAATTCCTATAACTTTCATGTATTTATTCATTGTTTTCATATTCAAACACTAACTCGCCGTCGGAGTTAATCTTCCATTCTACACCTGCTGTAGAAACTTCGTACATTTTGTAATTATCTTGCTGGTCTCCGTCTTCAATATCAACGGAATCTGTGCTTTTTGTGTAAACTAAATTACCTTCAGCATCTACGTCAAAACCGTGAAATGCAACTACCGAAGATATACCCTGTCCAACTGTAATTTTACGTATTTTTGCCATAGAATGCTCCTTTGCAAGTATTTAGCAGTTATGGTAATGTTTACCTCAAGCATAAATACTTGTGCATTATTGCTGGAGAATATAGATGATTACATTTGATTTGATTAAAAACAACGGAAACATAGGCAAGGCCGTAAATGTGCTAGAAATTGGTACACGCAATGGTGACGTAGCCTATGATGTTTTGAAGTACATGTGGGATAATGGTATCCAATCCAAGTACAGAGGTTTTGATCTATTCGAAAATTACAGCACAAAAGTTGCAGGAATCAATGAAGAAAAAGCAGAAGCAGATCTAGTACAATCGGCAGATGTTAGAAACAGATTACACACAGTTTGTAAAGATATCGAATTGTTTGTTGGTGACACTAATGATACACTTGCAGGCTGGGTAAGAACAAATACTCTACAATATGATCTAGTTATTATTCACGGTAGCAAATTACACCAACAACTACTAAAAGATTTCTACAATACTAACAGTTTCTACAACGATGGTTGTCAAGTGTTTATTGATTACTGTGATGGTGATGCAAAATCTATTGTTGCAGATATGGATGCTTTTGATGCAAAAGCAATTAGCGACTCTGTAACTATGTTGACTTGGAAAGTTGAAGAATCAGCGCCACAATTTACTGAAGAAAACTACGAAGGTCCACACAACGTTGTAGCCTAACGCCAGGCAGGTCCCATAGTCCAACCAACTAAACTTCTACGTAAACCACCACCTATAATGTTTACCTTGTGAGGTACATAACTAGGAAATACAACAATATCTCCTTTTCTAAACTTACAGGTGTATCGTATTCTTTTTCGTTGTTTGGTAAGCCACTAACAAAATGCATATCACCGCCTTCGTATTCGGAACGATCACTTAACATAATACTGAAACTTAATTTACGTTGAATGTTACCTTCTTTGACATGCGGATATGTATCAATGTGCCAACGATACTCATGACCAACTTCATATTCAGTAAACTGTAATGGTTCTAGATATTCATAATCAAAATTCCATTTGCATTCTTCGTTTGCTCTTGCAATTTTAGGAGCAATTTCATCAAAAATCCAAGGTTGTGCTACCCATCTGATGTTACAACTTCTTCCATTAAAACCAAATTCTGCTTCGCCCGATTGTTCTGCATTTTCGTATGCGTGTTCTATTACTTGATCACACCATTCGTGTGAAAATTGATTTTTGTATACATTAAAATACCATGTGCTATTAAGCATGTAAGTCCTCCTCAGTTACAGGTCTTCTCCTTAAAAATCCCTGTAGTGTTAATCTATCAGTTGCCTGTGGTGTAGATTTTGCTACTTTGTGTAGTATTCCTTGTTTTCCACCTTTGTTAAAAACAATTCTATTTGGCTTTGGCATGATAAAATGACCCACACCTTTATCTAAAATCATTTCGTCTACTTCTTTGTTATCAAAAACTTTCCACTTTACTCCGTCTTTCTTTTCCTGTGGTATATATTCGTCACCTTCTACAGTTAAAAATTCTCCACCCCAGTTAGGATTCCAATGTTTGTGTACGTAGAATGTAAATGCTCCAACGTAATCACTGTCACTGTGCCAACTTAGGCTTGTTGTTGCTGGCCAAACATATGGAGTAAGTGCTATGCTTTTGATTTCTGTTACGTCAAACAGTCCACAATCTTGTAATTGTGTTTGAAGTGCTTTAATAAAAGGCAATACAGGTTCGTATTCTGACTGATATTGTGCAATACTAAAATCTTCATTTATGTGTATACTTTGACTGTTTAGTATTTCGCCATCTGATGTGTGCCAAACTCTATTCCATAATCCTGTGCTGTTTTTAAACATATATGGAATGTAGTTCATCCATTCACTTACACGATTAAAATCGTCAGTAGATAACGCTTCGTCATATACTGCTGTATTTTGTAACTTCAATGCTGTTTTCATATTAATAATTATGCTTTCTACTTGTAGGTTTTCTTTTGTTTGAAATTCTTCAAATAGTTATTATCCGGATCATCCCAAAAAGTCTGCTGTGCTACTTCCCATTTTTCCATATCAGCATCTTCTACACTCATATTCCAATCTTCTCTTTTAAACGGTGTAATTTGAATTAGTGGATCACCTTTTTTAAACTCAATATCATAACCAACTCGTAGATCCATATGTATCATTGGAAATGCCGGGGCCATTGGATATGTGTCTGTATCTACTATTGCTGGTATTCCCATTAATGGTTTTACATTGTTTCCAAAAAAGTGCGATACTTTTATGCTATATCCTGGCGGTGTTTCTATAATCCAAGGACTATCAAACTTGATTACTCCTCTATCTTTCCACCAAGATTTATTGTACTGCTTTTCTCCATGCAGTGAAAACCAATATCTACCTTTACCGTATGCTTCAATAAAGTATTTTCCTAATACTTTGAGAGTAACATCATGTGGTGCAGGAATAATATACCCGTTGGTCATGCCATCTATGTATGGCTGACACAATTTTAGTGTTCTAATATCACCATCAGGACCGTTATTAGTTGCTGGTTGATCTTTAAACCATTGCGGAATATAGTCTATTGCAGGATATGGTTCTGCAATATCCCAATCTACTACTTCACCTTTATCTAAATCTTTAGGTTCAACTTTTAATTTTTTAAATTTAATATCCATACTATCTTACCATATACGCTATGTTGATTCTTTCGCCTTTCGACGGAGCAACACCTACATGATATCGATGACTATCAAAACTACACATTGTATTAGCAGTATGTGGAATTTCTGCAACAGGTGTTTCGATAGTTTTGTGTGTTACATTTTGTCCTACAAAACCATCATACAAATTAGTAGGTCCGTCGCTGGTAGTTACATAATACAATAATGTTGTAACATCGTTGTGCTTGCTGTCAACATGCGGACTACCTTGCAAGCCATTTAGTTGAAAATTTACATGACTGCGTAGTATTTTTGCACCTGGTTTGTATTGTTGTATCCACATATAAGCAGGAAAGTTCAAAAAGTCAGTGTGTTTACTATTAGTGTTACCATCATAACTTAAATCATGCATAAAAAATCGTGTGCTATCTTGCTCTATGCTTTTACCATTATATGTCCAAGGAAAACTTTCACTAAGAACTAGTTGTTTGATTTCTTCATAGTTTTCTCTAGGTAGAAAATTTTCATAAAGTTCATACATTGTAATTAAAACTCAAACTTATCCTTGTTTTGTCATCGGTGTTTGTTTTAACACCATGTGGTAAACCACTTCTAAACATAATTATCTCGCCTTCTTGTGGTGATATCACAATATCGGCTTCATTGTAAAACTGTCTTTGTGTGTATAATCCTTTTTGTAAACAGGTATCGTAGTCATTATATGGATTTTCAAAGTAAAATTCTCCACCTTTACCGACTGTAACAAATATAACACCACTTAAATTACAGGGCAAGTGTTTATGTACGCCCATATATCCACCTGGTGGAAATTTGTTTATCCAACTTTCTACAAGAATTGGTTTATTTTGTGTTTTTAGTTCACTTGCAAATTTAGTCATTTCGTCATCAAGTAAACTTTTTAAATCAGGCAAAAATTCTAATACATTTTTTGTATGCTGTATTGTGCTTTGCACTTCGTCTTTCCAAAAACCTGGTTGACTCCATTCTAGTGTTTCACACAAATCTAATATTTGTTTTTGTGTTTTAGCAAACTCTCCTACTTGTGTACTCCAAACAGGATGTGGGTATATCATTTGTAAGTTATTCATCACATACCTCGTAATTAAAACTTACACTTATTTTGCGTGTATTACCTGTAAAATTAACACCATGTGCAATACCACCTTTGAATAACAGTATGTGTCCTTCTTTTTGTTCTACAAAGTGCTGACTTTCATTATGAGGCAATACAGTTGAGTACTTTTGTTGTAACCAAATTGTATCATAATCGTGTGCAGGATTTCTAAAATAAAATTCTCCACCTTTATCTGTACTTTGTACAAATATTACACCTGCTAAATCGTGAGGTAAGTGTTTGTGTGCCGCCATTAGACTGTTTGATTCATACACATTAAACCAACTGTGTACACATTTAAATTTATTTTGTATTGATAGACTTTTTGCAAACTCGTGTATGTGATAATCTACTTCATTTAATACTGCGGGAATTTTTTCTAAGTAACTAGACTTATCAACAGTTACATGTCCGGGTACACTACCATACGAATGTGGAACATCTTCAACCTCTGGGTCAAGATTATCTAGTATATCTTTTTTAATTTGCTCCCAATTACGTAGCGGAGCATAATATATAGGTTGAGGGAAAATGTATTTTATCATTGTTCACTTATCTTTACATTTCCAGCAAAACAAATACGATCAGAACTTTTATTAGGATAGGTATAATGTTCTAACCAACTAGGAAAAATAATTAGATCACCTTGTGCAACATTAATAATAACATCTGTTGAGTTTAATTCTGTATCTTCTTTTTTAGGTAAATTAAAAAACTTATTAGCAGGGTTTGGTGATTTAAAAGCAATATTCCCATTGTCTTTATCTACCTGTGCATAATAAACAAAACTAAAAAAGTTATTATCGCCTGCATGTTCATGTGGCATATTGAAAGCACCTTGTGGATTTATGTTTGCCCATAAATCTGTTACTTCGATAGTAATATTAAGTGTGTCTATACCGTATTGCACAATAGGTTCTGTTACCATTGTTTGCACATACTGTATTAGTTTTTTTGTTGTACTACTATTAAGTAAATTTGTGCTAGATTGCCAACCCAAAACATTACTTACTGTTCTACCTTTGTCAGTAGACTTTAAATCTATTGCAAAGTCTGTAAGACCGGTAAACATATTACCACTATTAAACTTCCAAACACGGGTTGTGAAAAAATTATAATGCATTATCCGCCCCAACTATTAAAAGGATTTGCCCATTTACCTTGTGGACAATCGACTTTGAGTAATTTTGTTTTTAATGGCATAAAGCAACCACAACTTTTACAAAACTTAAAACGTGTAAAGTATGGACAAGTTTTACAAATTTCGTATCTTTGCTTTGCTACTTTTTTAGGCGCCAATAGATCTCGCATCTGCAAACTCCGTATTATAACTGATTAGTATTCTTTCTTTGTCTCCGTAATAGGGCAATGCACAGTGTTCTAGATAACCGGGAAATACTATTAACTTGCCATCTTTTATTTCAATGTCATGAAAATTATAAGTCATATATTCATTGCCAGTAAGTGGATGCACACTTAGCGGTGAATAAAATCTGTTAATACCATTATGATCAGCATTGTTTGCATCACCTTTATCTACATAAAATATACCACACCAAGGACTATGTGGATGAGCATGATTATCGTGATAACCTCTATCCTTAGTAATATGATACCAACTTTCTGTTGGTCTTAAAATCCAATTAGTTGTATCTGTATATGCACTGTTTACATTTTTAGCAATATCAAGTGTTACATTTAAACAAAATGCCTTAACTTCATTTAGTGCATCGCTGTCTGAGTTATCAAACAGTGTAGGATAACTTTCTTCTAGATGTTTTTTGTGATTTTGTGCATGTGGACCAATACCGCCTTGTTGACCAGGTAGAAGATCACCTTTTGGTTTTTGAACTTCGCACACTTTTAGGTAATCTACTAGTTCTTGTTTAATAGATTGAAAATCAGGCATGTCTACTTCAAATATTGCACTAGTCCATAATGCATTTTGTTGAATATTAATCATAGAAAACTTCTTTTATGCCTTTCTGTGTTTCGTTTAGTTCAATAATTCTATTAATATCTTTCCACACAACATCAAATGGTGCAGTGCCAGGTCGTGTAATAGGATTGTATTCGGGTCTATTAGGCATAAAGAAATAACTTACAGGAGTATTTGCAGGTTTAAAAATCATATCTTCTACATATACTTTGTATGCTTCAATATTATCTTTATCTTTCAGTATAGGATACCAAACATCTTTTAACCAAGGACCGCACACAGGACAATCTTCTTGTGTAAAAAATATAGCAAGAATTTTATCATTTAAATTACGTGCTTTTTCTTCTGCTTGTTGTAAAGTAATTGTTTCAATCATAAAATTATCCTTTTGCTTGTATTTTTAAAACTAAAACATATCTACGTTGAGGACACTGTACATTAGGTGCTCGTGTGCTATGACTTATACAGTGATCAAAATAAACTATTCTTCCAAACTTTGGAAGTACAGCATGTACTACATCGTCATTTTCTTCAAACATAGTTTCGCCGCCCCAATTTTTATCCCATTCTTCATTGAGATATATCACTGCTGTTATACTTCGTGAACTTCCAACACCTTTTGGATCTAAATGATAATAGTGTTCTTCTCCAAAATTACTTACAAGTATATAACTTTCTGTTAATTTTACAGCCTCGTGTTCAAAGTAATTTAAAAAATTATCTAATACTTCCGGCCATATAGGTGTTTTTTCAAATTCTTCAGGAGGAAACTTGCACACCCAAATTGGTTTTTGAATATCTTTTGAATCAAAGTTGTCGTATTGTTTGCTTTGATATAGTGCTTCTTCTCGTGTCCAGTCTAAAAACTTTTTTAGTTCTTCACTTATACTATTATCATCAACAATAATAGTACCACTATCTAGATCTAATCTCCTGGTTTCCATAAATTCTCCTTTGTGATATATTTAGGAGCACGCCATTTACGTGCAATATCAAATAAATCAAAAGTTCTTCGAGTAAAATGTCCTACATTATTTGCTCTAAGTATTGGTTGCATAGTAGCATCATTTGCTTTTAGTCTAACCAACTTTACTTTTTCACTTGGATCTTTATGTACTACAAATTTTAGATAGAATAAAGGATCACCTTTTTTAATTGTTAAAACTTTATTGGTATCCCACCATTCAAATGCCCATTGAATTGATCTTTGCCATGCATGAATATCAAATTCTCCACAAATTGTTATACCTGGTCTTTCATAAGGTTCATTAATGACAGGAAGTAATTGCATAGTAACCGGTTCGTCTGCATAAAAACAGTAACTAGTCCTATATTGTATCACAGGTTTTTCTGGATCTACATATCCGTCTGGATACGGTTCAAAAGCAATCATTCTTTTTAGTGCTTGAGGATCTATAGCATCTAAGTCAGTAGGTCTTAAATCCCAAGTTGGGTGATCTCTGTCAGGTGGAAACATCTGTAATTCTAAATTTAAGCCAGCACGTATTACATAAACATTTTGTTGAAACTGTACATTCGCAGGGCAGTGTGCAAACTTCATACGTTTGTTGTTTTTGTTTACCATTTTCCTAACATATTTTTCAGGCTCAATGGTAAAATATGGCGACAGTGCCATACCTTCATAGTTTTGAAGTTTTTCTGAATCTGCTGTATTAACCCATCCGATAGTAACCATACTGATATTTAACAGTACAATAACCTGCTGAGTTTAATATTGATTAGCCTTTAGCGTTAGTTGAACACACATATGTACCGCCCGATCCATATGCACCACCATCGTTGAATCCCATTGGATATCCACTTTGGCCATACATTGCTAGGTTTCCATATCCTGCATAGTCACCGTTTGGTTCGCTATGGTTGTTGTTTCTTAACCACCAACGACCGCCTGATCTTACAGTCCATGCATTGTGTCCATTGCCCCAGTAACTCTGTTGACGCATTGGTTGACCAGTATAGTTACCGCCACCGCCTGTTTTGTAAACATAACATACGCCACCGTTACCAGTTCCTTCTCGCCAACCCCAAATATCATGGGTTCCGTCCCACCATCCCTGGCTTCTTGGAGCCGCTAGGTCTAATCCTAAACCTTGACAACTGTTACCTTGGTTGGTGTATGAGAATTGACCGCCACCTTGTACAAGGTAGTAATCGTATCCACCGCCATCTCTGTTACCACTTACATACATTTGGAAACTGTTTCCACCGTATCCGCTTGGACGAATCCAGTACTGGCTTGAACCACCTGTGTTGGTAATGTCTGAATTGTTTTGAATTGTTATTCCACTGTTAGCAGGGAAGTTTGAGTTTTCACCATAACGTCGAGTTGTAATTGAGTTAGGTGAGTTTACACTTTGACCGCCTGCACTTTCGCTTACGTTTACAGTTTGTGTTCCTACACCAAAATCATAGTTTGGAGTTGTACAAGTAATTTGTGTTCCTGCACCATTAACACTTACGCTAGAACAACTTTGTCCGCCTACCGTTACAGTTACGCCGCTTGATGGAATACCACTACCATTAATTGTTAGTGTTTTTCTATTAGAACTATTTGTACCTTGACGTTGTAATTCGTTATTAGTGCTTTGATTTGAATAAGCATTGTTTCCGCCACTTGTTGAACTGCTTGAAACAGCAAGTGGTGGACTTACAGTAATTGTAAACGATCTAGATACTGTGTTTCCGCCAGTATCAGTTGCTGTTATTGTAAAATTATAATTTGTTGTTGAACCTGGATTGCTCGGTGTACCACTTACTGTACCAGTATTGTTTGCGTTATCTGTGAAACTCATTCCTGGAGGAACTGCTCCGCTAGTAACAGCAAGTGTGTTTGTGTCACCATCCGGTTCAGTTGTTGTAATTGTATAACTAGATGAATTGCCCGCAATCGAAGTACCTAATGTTCCTGAGGCTGTGCTAAATTGCGGAATACCACCAGCATCGACTGCATCACCGATTGTGTTTTGTAGTCCCGAACTGTTAATAACAACAATACTATAAGGAGCATTTGCCACTGGAAATGTGTCTGGTCTAGTAACCTGTAGTTCACTTGAACTTACACGATTGACCGATTTAGCAGGATATTCTGTGCCGTCTTGTCCAACAAATTTTACTGTAACACTTGTGGTAAAGTTACTACCAGTAATTGTTACAACATCATTAATATCGTCTAGACTGGCCGGAGTAGCATTGCTTACGATCGGTGGAGCATCAATTGAAGTCCAGCCGTTTGCATTATAGTTTTCCATAACACCACTTGAGGTATTATATCTAATCATACCCTGTTCTGGTACCGATGGTCTGTTGGCTTGTGTACCGGTAGGCATTTTAACCCACTGGCCTGCCATCCTTCTTTCGTGCATTACTAGTTCGTCATATGTACTCATGTTATACCTCTATTAGCCTCCATCCATCTGTTGCATCTGTGTAAACAAGTCCAAAACTTGCGTTACGTGTATTTACCGTTAAGTTTGTAGCACTACCTTGAATTACTTCACCGTTTCTATCAATAATTAAATTGTTTGTATCAAAATTTCCTTTTTTGTCAAGGAATCTAACAAATTCGCCTTCTCTTGGTGTTGCAGGTAGTGTAACTGTTACACTATTTGAACTTGTATCAACAAATAGCAGTTGTCCTGCTGACGCTGTGTAAGTAGAAGTTGAAACATTTGTCCACAACATTCTACGTTGTTCAATACCTGTTTCATGTATTACCATTTGTTCTTGTGCGTTAGCAAAGAATCTAATTTTTTCTTCACCACCATTTAGGTTGGTTTCAATTTTAGTTTGTCCAGTTGGATTTACAACTTTACTAATATCAAAAGCACCTAATCTATTTCCTACATACGTAACAATAGCACGTTCTGTTGGTACTGCTGTATCCGAGTTATCACTCATTGTACCGTCTGTACTAAATTCGTTAATAGTAGCACCCTGTTTACCAGCGGTAATCGAACCAAGTTGTAGTTCGTTTAGACCTGTTAAGTCAAACTCTTCAGATGAAAGTGTGGCTCTACCTGTGGCCTGTTCAACCTTAAAGTAGTCACCAACTCGGAAGTCACCGTCTTGGTCTGTGGTTACGTAGAAAATACGTCCGCCGCCTTCGATATCAACTTCTCTATCCTGGCTCGGTTGTTGAGTATAATCTTCTTGAATGATAACTGGATAGTTAGTATCAGCAAATCCACCAGTACCAATATCCAAGAAGTCATGTCCCGTCATACGCACCTGACTAAATGCTTCACGGAACACAATGTATGTGTTGTCGTCTGGTGTTTTGTTACTTGGAATTGCAGGGTCTACTGATATCTGACACGTTCCAAAACCAATCTTGGTGCTGTAATTGTTTCTACCATTATCATAGATGTCTAAAATTTCTTGCATGTTGTTATCACTAAGTGTAATACCGTCTGCTTCTGCAACAGCAAGTCCTGTTTGTTGTGGTGTAGCAGTAAATGGATATCCTGTTTCACTTGGTGTAGTTTGATTTAGTGCGTTTGCAACAATTTCTTTTAACCATACAAGTGCCGCCCTAGTTTCTGATTCTTGTCCAGCAATGTAAACCTTGCTTGAACCATCTGGCGCCCAATAACTTCTACCTGCTTCAATTGATTCTGCATTAGTTGCTTTATCAACATCATCAACAAGAGCGTCTACAATTAATCCTACATCTCTTTCACAAGTTGCTTGATCGTAAACAAAACTACTTGTAAATGGTGATATATTATTTGTAATTTGATAGTTGATCCAGCCAATTACTTCTTTTTGTAACCAAGTTTTATTCAACACAAGAATATTTCTTGCGTTAGGATTATTTCCTGTTGTTAATGAGTTTTCAATAAAGTTTGCAACATCAATAACAAAATAGGTTTCGTCGTCGCCTGCAATTTGTAGTACAGAACCGTCTTTTGGTTTTCTTTCTAAACTGCTAACCTGGAATGTAACACCAGTACCAATACCAGCAAAACCGTCTCTGGTTGCAAGTATAGTTCTTGTTTGACTCGGTGCTTGATTTAGTGTTAATGTTGTATTGGTAACACCAAGTGTTCTTGATGTTGGAAATAGGTTTTCAACACCGCTTACCACTGTTGAATTGTTAGTTTCAGTTAGTGCTCTATTTGCATATGCATAAGCACCGCTTGATACTGTACCAACGCCAAACGATTGATCACGTTGTACGTTAAACACAACTGAGTTAGCATTTTCAATACCTGCTGTAATAACGTTTACACCGTCAAGTGCAACACCATTAAGTGCAATATTGTTAGTACCGTTGTCTAGTTTAACTGTCCAATTTTTTGTACCATTTGAAGTGTAACGTGCTAACAAACCACTGTTGTTATTGTTAGTTCCTTCATTCATGTAACCTGCTAGATACACATCATTACCAAATGGAAGTACATCTTTCCATTCGCCGTTTTCTGTACTATCTGCTTGTTGATGTTGCCATGCAATAGTTCCATCAACACTCATTCTAAATGCCATTGGGTTTCTAGTTGAACCTGATGGAATGTAATAACCAGCACCCATTAGGTAAATGCCGTCACCGTTACCTCTGTCCAATCTCAATTTGTTTACGTATACATCGCCTACTGTGTAACCAGTGACATAGTTGCCTAGTTTATCTAATCTAGCAATAAGTGTTCTGTTGTTAAATGTATCACGTGCCGCAACATACAAGTTATCTTCTGCTGTTGCATCACCTGCTAGTGCATAAGTGTCCGTTGATGTAGTTGGTTGATCTGCAAATGTACAACTGCTTGCTGTAAGTGCGCCTGCCGCTGATGAGCCGTCTGCTGGTTGTAGTGTCTTCGACCACTGTTCAACACCCGCAGGATTTAATTTAATAACTGCTACACCTTCTGTAGCATGATTACCAATACCATATAGGTTATCACCGTCCACCGCTAGGTCAACAATTTCGCTTGTGTTACCAACTACTTTTTGCCATTGGAATTCACCTGCTTTTGATATCTTCATGATGAAACCTTTATTTTGGCCTCCATCATAAACAACGCCGCCACAGTAAATATTTTCTGAAAGTTCAATAGCACTGTGAATAGCACCAAATGTGCTTTCATATGTGTACAGCCAATCTAGAGATTGTGCTGAATTTAATTTCATTATAATAGGATAACTTGCTGTATTATCCCAGGTTGAACTTACGTTAGTACCTGTTGGTTCTGTGTGTCCAACATAAAAAGTGTTACCAACCTCGTCTCTATAACTTGTAAAAATGTGTGCATTTGTACTAATACTTAGAACAGAGTCGATAGTTTCGTCTGCTAGTTGTAATCTACCCTCTAGTGGTGTTTCACTTTGTGAGAAGCCTCTAGCAACAGCACCATACTCACCGTAAGAGTTGTTACCAACTAGTGCTCTAATCTTGCCGCCTGATTCTGCAAGATAACCAATGTTACAATAATATGTAAACACTGACACAAGTTCTACCCTTGCGTCTGATTTAACATGAATACCAATACCGTCTGAGTTGATCTGTGTCCAGTCGTTAGCAACTGCTGACTTATAACCGCCATTGTGTAACGACCCGTCAATAAGCATACCTGTTCCTTCAGGTGTGAATGAAGTACAGTTTTGTACATATGGTGATTGTGAAGTAATCCAAACACTAGTATCATCTGGACCTGTTCCCGGATCTAGTGAAGTCATAACAGCACCGGTACTAAAGTTTTTAAACACAATGTTTCTTAAACGTGAAGCATTGTTCATCCAAAATACATCTGAGTTAGCGTTTGGTGTTGATCCGTCTTTTGAAATTCCTACACCGTAACCTAAATCGTCGGTGGTGTTTGGCGAAATTGTAACAGCACCAAGACCATTACCTTCAATAACTACACCTCTACCAATTCTCATTGGACATAATTCGTTATATACACCTGCAAACAAGTTAATTTTTGTCGAACCACCTAAACTGTAAGTTTGTTCACAAGCATGTTCTAGTGTTCTCCATGCTGTTGCTGGTGTTCTACCGTCTGCTGTATCATCACCTGTTAGAGCAACATAATATTCTGTAGTTGGAGTAGCCTGACCCCATTTAACATCTGTACCATCACTGTACAAATACGAGCCTGCTGGACCAATTGGCAATCTGGTTGCCTGTGTTGCATTGCGGATAATAATATCACCGCGTGTGGTCATTACAGCATTTGAGTCACCTTGTGCTACAAGTTCCCAATAAGGTAGGCCTCCGGTAGGTAGTTGATTTTGATTTGCTAATCTACAAATATAAGAACTTTGTGCATATTCAACAACGTCGTCTATTTTGTAAATTTCTACGTTGTTCCAACTGCCTTCCCACTTCATACCTTCTGATAATAATGCCCAATAAGTTACATCAGTTGGGGTAGTTCCTGATACACCACTCTCTGTGGTCATCAAGTACATTCTTGCACCGTATTTTACAATTTGTCCAATTTTGTAAACTGCACCTGCAACATAATCGCCTGTAAAATCAAAACCTTCTGCAAAGGTTAACCAATAGTTTGTGTCAACTGGCAAATTGCCTGAAGTTTGTGTAGTACAAACAAATACATTACCACCGTATGTTACAACTTCGCCTTCATAATATGTTTGAGCATTATCGTATAATCCTCTAAATTCAAAACCCTTTGATACAGGAACCCAGTAAGTGTTATTTGGTGGAATTTGATTTGTATGGATTTTAATACATGAATAAAAGTTGCCACCAAGTTGTGCAATTTGTCCTGGTTTATATTCTGTTCCGTCGTTCCAAGTACCAACATAGAAGTCGCCTTTAACTAGAACATCCCAGTATAAATCGCCTTCGCCATCTGGTGGATTACCTTGTGTGTCTTGTCTAGCAATGTATGACCATTCACCTTGAACAACAACATCGCCTAGTTGATATAATTTTGAGTTGTCGTAGTCGCCTTCAAATTGGAACCCGTCAACAAACTTTAACCAAAAATCTGAGTTAGTAGGTCTAGTATCTGTACTATCTCCACCTGCGTGATCTAAAATACAAATATAAACTGCACCACCGTAAGTTACAACATCATTAACTTGATATCTGTTACTAACGTCCCATGCGCCTTCTACACCAATACCTCTAGTTAATGTGTCCCAATAGCCACTTGCTTGATCGTCTTTGAACAGTGCGGCAGATGTGTGTCCAGTAGTACAAATAAAAGCAGATGGTCCATAAGCAACGATGTCATTTATTTTGTAAACTGTTGCTGGTGCCCAAGCATTTTTCCAATCTTGGCCTGCAACCATTAACTGCCATCTTGTAGCAGTCAAATCTACATAAAAATCAGCATCGGCTGTGTGATTTGCAACAGCAACGTAGACGTTACCACCGTATCTAACAACATCATCTTTAATGTAGTCAGTACCAGTGACCCAATCACCTTGCCATTTAAATTTTAATCTTCCTAGGACTAGTTCTGCCATTTTGTTTTATTCCTCACGAACCTTTTGTTTCATGTATTTAGTTAGGACCGTTATATGTTACGTTTTCGCCAATTGCCGCTACTAAAAATCCATCATCATTTATATAAAAATCTAACTGAGTTGAGTCAAGTAACCACTGATCGTATGTCTCTCCTGCCTTTTTATCAGCATCATTTCTGCTTCCAGCACCCAAATCTGTAGGATCGTCAAAAACAGATCCATCTGTTAATGCTATACTAGTACCTCTAGTTGCTAAACTTGCTTTAGTGTAGGTAAGAAGACCGTCTGCATCTCGCGAAAATCCGTGAAAAGCCTGGCCTGCATATGTGCCGCCACCGCCTCCACCGCCGCCATCGGCTAGTAAACGTGCTTTACTTGTACTCATACCAACTCCTTACATGTATTTATGTTAACTGCTAACACTTAGACCTCCACTAACTTGGTAAGGATAAGCACTTACAAACGGTGTTTGTAGGTATCTGTTAGGTGCACCTTGTAATGCATAGTAGTTTACATAGTCTGTAGAAGGTGTTCCTGTTGTTGGATCATATAAGCGTCCACTTGCGGCGTTTTCTGCAAGCCAAGACTGAACATCTGCTTGCGTATAATTAGGTCTTGCTTGTAATAATGTAGCAACAATACCTGCTACATTTGGACTTGCCATAGAAGTTCCTTGTAATTTTCTTATTTTGTAACTGGAATTGTCCGGATGATTTGCTAGACTTGAACTTAGTGTAGCACTTACAGGTATAGCACTTTGCACAGCGGAACCTGGTGCGTAAATATCCACCCTAGGACCAGTACACGAAAAGTTAGTTTGGCGTTCTTGTCCTGATTGATATTGATAATCAATTGCTCCTACATTAATTACATTTGATGCTGTACTAGGTGTTCCGCCTCTGTGATAGTATCTATTGCCAAAAAGTGTTGACACAAAATAATTGTTGTAATCAAGACCTGTTGTTACGTCCTGTTTGTGATAGTCGTTTCCGGCCGCACCTACTAAAATAATACCCGCATTAATGCAATCTTCAATGTCAGAATCAACTGAAGTTACCCTAACACTAAATGTGTATGCTGTTCCTGAGTTGTTTAGGTTTCCAGCACTGATCATTCCGTATTGGTTTTGTATTGTTGTTCCGCTCCATGCACTACCTCTATAGTTACCACCATTAATGTTTGTGTATTCACCATAATATCCCCAACTCATATTAACCACAGTTGGACGGCCGTTGGATTTAAGATTGTGCCAACCTCTAATCATGTTAAAACTTGCTGATACACCATATGCATCTGTGTCAAAAATCTTAATAGCATAAATGTCTGCATTGTTTGCCCAACCGTAATATTTTCCAGCGGCTGTTCCTGCACAGTGGGTACCGTGGCCATATTGATCTGTGTAATGACTGACGCCTTGTGTGTAGGTTCCACTTAGTCCACTTGCACTTGGCCAATCAATTTGTTTTAATCTACTTGCACTTCCATCACGTGTATTCCATTCAGGATGTCCTACTTCAATACCGCTGTCCTGGATAACAACATCAACTCCTGTTCCATCTAAATTATATGTGTGCGAATAATCTAAACTTGTGCCACCACTGTATCTAGAACTCGGTGAAGTACATTCTCCAAATGCCCAAGGATAGTGTGCATTGTTGGCAGTATTATCACGTTGATGTGCTCTAGTAGGTTCTGCAACCGAATGCATGGGAATAAAACCATTTTCTAATTTTGAACCCCAACGTACATCTCTTACCCTAGGATCATTCTTAAGTGTTTCTGCTTCTGCCTGTGTAAGAACAAAATCAAAATTGCTTATTGAATCGGGTTTTTCGTTATGCAATGTTACAGCACGAGCAGGTATGCTATCACTACCAAACGTGGTTGTCATGTTGTCTAAAAATTCTTCAGCATTTACACCTTTATGTAATGTTACTACTGCTCTTTTTTCTTCACTCATTTTAACTCCTATACAATGGTTATTTGTCCTACCATGCCGGCATGGAATTCACATTGATAATATAATGTTGTAGCACTAGGTGTCATAGGAACTTCAAAAATTACTGTTCCGGTTGAACTTCCGCTAACTCCGTCAGTAAATTGATTTCCTGTACCAGTACCTGGTGTTGTTTTAATTAAAAACGGATGTGATGCACCGGTGGTATTATTAAATCTGTAAGTGTGGCCTCTGTATAAAACTAGGTTAGGATCGTTTTCAGCACCACTCGGAAATCCCGGTCCTGTAAAAGTATAATCACTTGTACCGTTAGCACCAATAGTCCATTGTGTAACAGGTCCTGAAGTAGGTATCCAACTGCTACCATTGTAGTACAACATATCACCAGTGGTAACACCTGCTGTATTAACATCTGTAAGTCCACCTAGTGTAGTTGCTCCAGCACTTCCTGTAAAATTAATTGTTAGTGTATCGCCTGTAATAGACGTTGAAATGTCAGTGCCGCCTGTTACAATAAGTGTGTCTGTAGCACTGTTTGCTGTGGTTGTTCCAGTATCGGCAGTAAATGTTTCAAATAAATTTTGTGTGGACCCTGTACCACTTGCATTGATTGTAATAACACCCTCAGCATCACTGGTTGTTGTTACATTTGAACCACCAATAATTTTAATACTCTCGCCCGGATTAATTGTTTGTAATGTGCTATCATCAGCCGCAATTTGTATTGAAGTAAATGTATTTTCGTCTACATATCTTTTATTAGCAACATCTTTAGGATTAGTTGGATCATTAACTTCGGTTAATTTAGTATTAGAAAATCTTATTTCGCCTACGGCCTCAAAAACAATATCATTACCACTAGTAAACGTAGGTGTACCTGCACCACTGCTTCTTAAGATATTTGCATCAACTATATCTGCACTAACTGTGCCACTAGATGCATCAACATTCCCACTGCTTGTAATATTTCCAGTGCTAATATTACCAATACTGCCTGTAACTTCTAGATTTGCTGTGGTTAGTGTATTACTTGTTCCGTTCCAAGTTAGGTTACTGTTTGTTTCTACAACCGTATCACTAGTTGTTGCATAGTAAGCCAATCTATTTGCTGTACCTGAAGTAACAGTACCTGTACCTCCTGATCCTGCACTTGCGTTAATAGTAATTGCATCACCTGCGGCGTTTGTTGTAATTGTAATATTTGATCCTGCAACAAAAGTAAGAGTATCACTGCCTGTATCTGCAACAACATCAGATTGTCCAGATACTGCAATAGTTGAAAATGCATTTACCGCACCGTCGTTTGTAATTGTTAAAGTGTCTCCACTAACTGCTGTGCTTATTCCTGTTCCACCTGCGATAGTCAACGTGTCTGTTGTTGTGTTTGCTGTTGTTGATCCACTGTCGCCCGACACTGTAGCAAATAAATTTTGATCAACGTTGGGAGAACTATTTGTGAATGTTATAGTATCTGTGGATGCGTTTGTTGTAATTTGCATTCCAGTACCTGCAGAAAAGTTTAGTGTATCTCCATCGTTGTCTGCAATAACACTTGTTTGACCTGAAATAGCAATTGAACTAAATGCAAGAGGCGCACCGCCACCTGCACCCGTGTAGTTAATTGTAACAGTATCACCAGCAACTGTTGTAGATATTCCTGTTCCGCCAACAATATTAAGAGTATCAGTTGTTGTATTTGCTGTTGTTGACCCGGTGTTACCTGTTACGGTTGCCCATAAATTTTGTGAACTACCTGATACTGTTCCTGGCTCCCATTGTGAGCCGTCCCATACCAGTGCTTGTCCTGTAGTAGGTGCAACAGTATTTGTGTCTACGTCAGATAATTCATTGATTGATTTGTTTACATCTAGAAGTTTTACCCAGTTGCCTGAATGAGCATAGTATGCAGAATTTTCATTATGAACGTGTGCAAACATTCCATGCCAACTAGATGCTGATGGTAAATCTCCTATATTTTGATATAAGAAACTTATTTTGTTTTCTTGTAATGCGCCAAATTCAATAGTACCAGTACCTGAAATATTAAATGCTTGTGCATCTAAATTCCCGCCTAATTGCGGAGTAGTATCATCAACTAAATCTGAAACTACACTTATAAAACTTAAATTACCTGCACCGTCTGTGCTTAGAACTTGTCCTGTTGTTCCATCTACAACATCTAATTTTTGTATATCAATAAAGTTATCAGGAACTTGACTAAATGCAATTTGTCCTGTTAAATCAAAAAAGTTTGTTACGGCTCCGCCACCTCCTGAACCACCGCTTACTGTAATAAATGAAAGATTACCACTTCCGTCAGTTGCTAAAACTTGACCAATTTGTCCGTCACTTACAGCAAGTTCTCTAATTGAAATGGTGTTTGCTTTTATTTGTGCATTTGAGGCTGTGCCTTCGATATCTCCACCAACTGTAGGATCTTGTGTTGGTAGTGTCGCAAAACTTAATACTCCGTTGCCGTCGGTTGTTAAAAATTGACCTGCTGTTCCGTCAGAGAAAAACAATTCATTAAGTGTAATACTACCTGCTGGTATACTTGCACTTGTTATTGGTGAATAACCTCTAACATTAATTTCAGAGTCCGGTAATGGAGGATTTTGTGTTGAATCATCTTCTGTAAAACTTAAAATATTACCGTCAATAATGCGGAAGTCTAAACCTGCTCTTAATTGAACACCGTTGTCAGTAACAATAATATCGTCTGCATCTGCAACGTTTTTTGATAGTGTAAATTCATATGTTATACCGTCGCCAGTAAAATAATCTGTAAATGCAAACGGATAAGGACCCATTGAGCCCCAAGCAGATCCATTGTAAATTTCCATTACGTTTAGATCTGTATTATAGCGTATTTCTCCAGACTCAGGAGCACTATTTCTTTGTGCTGTTGATCCTTTAGGTACAATTATGCCTTTAGTTCCGTCGAACTTTATAAAGGGTGAAATTTGTCCGGTTGATACTCTAGTTTTTGCCATTTATTGATCCTCTGACTAATATTTAGCCATAATCAAGAACTTATACAAGCACTAAAAAATAGTATAATTATGTGTATGCTTTTGAAACACAATTATTGGTACTATACGTCTGAGTTATCTAATGAATTTTGCGACAGTGTATTAGCATTAGGTAAGGAAAAAATTGCCAAGATCAGAGAGCAAGAAGGTTCTGCTGATGCTTGGACATGGGGTGGTGGCGAAAAAAGTGCTAAACCAGATGCAGATCCCCAGGCAGATAAAACACGCTCAGAACTAGTTGATGCTGGCATTGAGCCAGAGTCTACATACGTTAGAGATAGTGAAGTAGCGTGGTTAGACGAACAATGGGTATACGATACTGTAACGCCGTTAGTTGAACTAGCAAACTATAATGCTGGTTGGAATTTTGACATTGATTTTTATGAATCATTTCAATTTACCAAGTATAATCCGTCAGGATTTTACGGTTGGCACAGAGACGGTAACAGCGACCATGCTGGAAAATTTCAAAGATTTATACCAGGCATTTCGGAAGAAGATGACGGCAGAATACCTAGCAATCATACACTTAATCCAGATATGGTTGGCAAAGTGAGAAAACTTAGTGTTACTATTAATATTGCAGAACAAGATACATATGAAGGCGGCGATTTAAAGTTTGATTTTGGAGAACACACAGACAGCGGAAAACGATTTCATACTTGTGAAGAAATTAGACCAAGAGGAAGTATGATAGTATTTCCTAGTTTTATGCCACACTGTGTTACTCCTGTAACATCTGGAACAAGATACAGTTTAGTATTATGGGCATTAGGGAGACCATTTAAATAATGTCACAAGAAATACAAGATTTTTTTAAAGAAAACAGTTATGTTGTTATTAATAATTTTATTAACAAAGATTTGGCTAGTTTGCTCTACGAATATACTAAAACTCAAGCACAAAGAGCAGACTTTAAATATCAAAATGATATAGATTTGTATAATGAGCATTGGGACGGTAATTGGGTTGATCCTCAAGCACCAGGTGCATATTCAAGATATGGCGATCCAATGTTTGATACAATTTTAAATCAAGCAACAGAGGCTATGTGTCAATACACAGGTATAAACGTTATACCAACTTACAGTTATTATAGATTGTATGTCCAAAACGATGTACTAGAAAGACACAAAGATAGACCTAGTTGCGAAATATCTACTACACTGTGTTTAGGTTACAATGTTGATAATGTAGATAAAAATGTGCATCCAAACTACAACTGGCCAATGTGGGTGCAAGATAAATCAGGGGAAGAAATGCCAGTAGGCTTAGAGCCCGGTGATATGATAATTTATAGAGGGCACGATATAGATCATTGGCGAGATCCTTTTATAGGATTGAATCATTCACAGGTATTTTTACACTATAACGATGAAAACGGTCCATTTAATAATTTGTGGGACGGTAGACCTAAATTAGGAATACCAAGAGGTTTTCAAACAAGGAGAACAAAATGAGTTTTGACTTAAACAGTTTAGATGAGCAAGTTTTTAACTATGACGATCTAAACGACCAACACAAAAAAGCGGCTGTTGAATTTTTATCATTACTAGATAAACACAAAGACCCGCTTATTGTAGCAGAAATTGTTAAAAAACAATTTGAATTAGATCCAAAGCCTAAATTTAAACCTGACGATAGTTTATTTGTGCAAGCATGTATTA
>Ga0255772_10001760_pt1 | contig 21418 bp, 43 predicted proteins | sample 071ome_34_FD_179970 | JGI IMG/M metagenome (GOLD analysis project Ga0255772, IMG submission 179970) | Coastal salt marsh microbial communities from the Groves Creek Marsh, Skidaway Island, Georgia - 071411BT metaG (version 2) | ecosystem: Environmental > Aquatic > Marine > Intertidal zone >...
AGAAACCTTTAAAAATGAGCTTATGTTAGCAAAACCAAATGCTAGTGCTGATGAGATCAAAGCATATGTTGACGCTAATGTTGAAAAAGCATATGAAATGAAAAAGGCAGAACACGAAAGAGGTCAAAGTCCTGTGAATGTTGTAAACAGTGTGAATCAAAACAGTTCATTTAGTTTAGGTACTGCTGTTGATACAAGTACTGGTCTAAGTTCATACAACCAGTTAGACGGAACTATCCAATCTCGATTGGCTCTGCCCTAAATCTCTTTCTATTATACTTAGTTTTATCTGTATGCACCTGAATAGATGCATTAGGTGGGGTGGTTTTTCTGACAAAAATGCGATCCCAAGCATCAGCAAACTTTTTGTCTGATATAAACTGTGGTCGTCTTTTTGATCCTTTACCTGACATTTTATTTTCTTCTATAACTCTTATTACTATCCCTTTTAGCATCAAGTTTTTTTCTTCGTTGAAGCTCTTGATATTTGGTATGTCTTTTAGCTGCAGGTTTTTCATAGTGTTCTCTATTTCTAACTTCCTGTACAATACCTGCTTTTTCACAATCTTTTTTGAATCTTCGAAGTAATTTATCGAATGGCTCGACAAATTTTGATTTCGGATGTATTCTTGGTTTTACACTTGGCATATTTTCTCTCTAAAAGTGTATGTTCGCCCCACGCATTACAGCATTCCCGCTACATACCGATGACACCGCTTTTACACACATCATCTTACCCTTACTGAGTACCCCCATTTTTCCACGGTCTCAGTCAATGATAGTACTTTCATAGGACACATTACAAATAATACTATCACCCCTAACTAAAGATTAGCTTTCCTCTGCTAATCTTTTGAAGTAGTCCATCGCATCATCACTTTCGGATTCTGTCGAAGTGGTATCAACTGATGGGACTACAGGTTCATCTGCTACAGATGCAGTATTTACATTTGACCAAGGCACTTCATCTAGGTCTTCTGCAACTGATTCTGCAGTTGATGTACTCACACCACCTGAGAGACCTAGCACTCTGTCTAGTTTCTCTTTGAGTTCTTCGTAAGACTTGAACTCACTTGGTGCAATGATTTCTGATAGACTATTTAGTGAAGTATAAATTTCACTTAGTCTATTTTCATCTTCAAAAAGTGGTGAAACTGAATCAAATTCTGATTTGTCGTAGTTCCAATAACCATCAACTTTTCTGATTTTGATTTTGAAGTTCGCACCCTCTCTGAGATCGAAAGGATTGATCGCTTGTTCATCTTCAAATGCAGGTGAGATAGCTTCTTTGAGTTGTTCAAAGATTTTCTTACCATACTTGTATAAGAAGACTTTTCCCTCATTGTCAGGATTTTTAGGGTCTGAAACAACAAAGACATTAGAGACATAGTGAAGTCTTCTCTTCTGTCTCCTTGCAATTTCTTTGTTTGCTTCGATACCTGTATTCCATAATTGAGTATTATACTCACTTACAGGATCCTGTTTGTTGAGAGTAGTCAAAGACTTCTCTATGTACCAGCCACCTGGACCTTGAAAACCGTGATCCCAATATGAGACCCATGGCATTTCTTCTCCTTCTGGTGTGGGTAAAAAACGAACAACTGCAAACCCATTACCAGATTTATCTAGTTCAGGTTTCCAATATCTATCGTCTGAGTAGGATTTTGTTTCTCCGCCTGCTTGGGGAGAAGCGGATTCCATAGCCGCTCTGAGTTTATCTAATGATGTTGACATTGTATTCTCCTATTGTATGACATCTTATTGCATTGTATCAGATTCTAGACCGAAACCTAGAATCCACCGATCACTACTTTCATAATAATCAAGTCCAGTATAGTCTATTTCAATATAGTCGTCAAGTGACTTTTGAAAAAATACTTTAGTATCTCTGTAATGCTCTAAAAGAGCGATAAACTGAGACCTTTGAGCATCTAAGACTCTACTTTCTTCTGTATATTTATACGGATATAAATCAGTACCAGCATATACATTATCTACATTACCAGATTCCAATGCATCGAATCCAAATAATGCAATTTCAGGTTCTTTGTTTTCTAGAGCATACCCTAAAGCACTCATACCTGTAAATAAGTTCTTGAGCAATGGATTTTTATACATAACTATGTTATGTCTGTGAAGGGAGCTAAATCCCAAGAAATCCACAAACTCTTCATTTCCTTGGCAGACAAAAAAATCATCATCTTCATTGAAGAAAACTCTTTGTTCTTGTCCTGAGTATTCAAATCCTGCTCTCATCATATCTAACATAGCAATCTCTAAAGGTTCCCAACCTCCAAAGGCAACTTTGTTTTCTTTGTGATAACCTGATTCAATAATCTCTGCTTGCATTGGTATATCACCTGCAAACAATAATTCTGGTGTATGGTTATCTCTGTATATAGCATTACAACCATACCATCTTTCTATTGTAGTCAAATCAAAGTCTTTTCTACTAGGTCCATTACCTACTATTGTGAGCATAGTTCTATTAGTTTAGTTTTGTATTTCTTCTCATCTACAGTTAGAAAGGATTTGTATTTTATAATCTTCCGACAGATATCTGGAAAGACAACATTCTCTGATATCTGTTTCTTCCAATTATCTGTAAAGTTTATAATGTTGTCCATGATAGAGATTGTTTCCAATGATACACTCTTTTTCATGTATTCTTTCAGTAGAATTGGATGTTGACCATTCTTTACTTCTAATACTTGATTGATGTTTTTCTTTCTCAATAAGTCTGATACTTCTGTTTCAAACATATAAGATAGTTTTTGATTTCTTTTCTTCCAATCTTTATATGTTCTTTCTGCTTCTTCATTCAGTAGATCACCTGCCCACTGATCTTTTACAGATAGATTTGCAATGTAGAAATCTTGTAGATTGTCTTTATATGTTTTATACAGTTTACCGAAATGGTATTTGTCTTTTCGTTTGAGAAAGGAATTTATGTCTGCTTTTACTTTACCATTGTAGCGAACAAAGTTGTAATCTTCTGAATGAAAATGCAACTTGATTCCTAAGTAAAGTGTGTAAGCGTCAAATCCCTCTCTACTGGTCATTAGGTCACAATCTTAGGTTGTGCGACTGTAATACCTGATACTGCTTGTCTGTGGCCATCAGCGACTTTATCATTAGTCTCTGCCACAAAAACATATTGGTGAAATATCTGTGATGTTGGATTTTCAACACCAGACACACAAATACCTTTTGCAAATCCCATATTTCCTTGACCATCTGATAAGATCATTCTAGGATTCTTTAGTTCGACATAACCAGACTGGTTTTCAATTAATTCACCGACATATTCACCAGACATAGTTACAACGGTTACGATATCACCTTTTTCCATAATATACTCCTATTTTTTGAAAAAACCAGATAGTGATGCTTGACTGGTTTTCCCTCTATTTACTAAGTTCAATCTCTTAGCCTCTGCTTCAAGTTTTTCCTTGAGAGGCTGTGTGATCAATCTTTTTGCAGATTCAGGTTCCATATTGTTATTTTCACAAACTTTCAATATAGCACTCACTACATCTGACCTATTACCTACAAGTAGTTTTTCCACTTGTTCTGTAAATTCTTTTCTACTAATCACGATAGTGGTGCACCTTGAACTTCATCATAATCAAAGTTCTCAATCCAATCTTGCATGACTCTATAGTATGCATAGTATGTTGGACTATGTCCGTTCATATCCATACCTTCACCACCTTCAGCATAAGGGGTTTCTAAGTAATCCATAAGTGCTTGACATTCGTCTAAGTGAACTTCGGTAAGTTCGTCTTCACTTCCTATTTCAAGATACTCTAACATATTGTCATATGCATTATCGTATGCTTGTTGATGAATCCAATCATCTGCTTTGTGAAATATCTTACCCCAATTCCAATCTTGTTTTAGATTGAATTTATTTTCATCATAAAAATCTGCCATTAAAATACCCTCTTTTCTGTTTCTTCTACACGAATTGGACCATAAAATAGATATTCACAATCTACAGTATCCCAATTATTATCAAAGAAATAACCAGTTCCTTCTTCGTATACATTTTCTTCTAACTGTTCTCTGGCTTCTTCATCACCATCAAACTCTAATATTTCCATGTCGAATGAACACCCATCCCAACATTCTAAGAACTCATTTTCCTGAAATGCTTGTGGTTCAAACCAATCAGAATCTCCTTGAGTCATTGCAGCTGTTAGCATTTCGACTTCATCTTCATCTTGTGGTGTAATCAACCATTCGCCATTTCGCCACATTGTTTCTGTTTTGACACGATTTTTATCGTTATCATTATCAGTCCAATACTCTAACTCATATACACTCTTTTTATTCATGCATGAGATTTCGTATGTTTTACCAATTTCAATTTTTATTTCACTCATTATTATACTCCATAAACATTTTCATATCTTCGTCTCAAATCAAGCAACTCTGTCACATGCTCCTGAGGATCTGTCACAAACAATTGAAATGCATTCATACCTTCTACTGCTACAATAGCACAACACTCATGAACTGGTTGACCAGTGAGTTCTTCTACCATAATTGCATATGCAGTCATTTGTAGAAACCATGGTTTTGCATATTTCTCTTCTTTGTACTTTGAACTTGTTTTGAAATCTATAATTGCAATAGCGTCCTCGAACACACCCACACAATCTACACGACCTGCCATCTTTAGATAATCTGAATATAATGGTGCTTCTATAGCAAGAGGAACTATTTCGTCTAACACTGGTTGAACTGACTTGAACATACTTTCTTGTAGTATGTTGTCGAACTCTATATAATCTTTTTCTTTTCTAAGATATTCTTCTACTAAGGCGTGAAACTTTGTACCACGATTTGCTGCCATGGTAGATATCTTGTTAGCTTCTTCTTCACCGACTCTTTTTCTCCAGAGTTTTATATGATCTCTAGTTGATAACCCAACAACTGTAGTGACACTTGGATATTTTCTGCCCAATTCATCACAATAGAATCTTTGGCCATTCTCTTGTACTGTATTCAACTCTATGTTTTCAAGTTCAGTTATATCCATAAGTTGTGTTCTAATTTTTGTCATGGTAGTATTTTACTTGCCTTTGTTCTGTTTGTCTATATGCTTTTTGACAACTTGTTCTGCTTTGATTCTTTTGATTGATTTATTACCATGTGTTTCTGCTAGTTTGGAGGCAGGATTTGCCTCACCAATTCTAGATAAAACTTCATTGAAACCACCAGTCCTATCTTTGATAGTGACTCTACCAACGATATTAGGTGTACCAATCTGTTGTTTTAGGTGGGGATTGTTTTCTTTGAATTCGTCTAACTTAGTGTAAGACATGAAGTGATCTTCCACTTCACCTGTTTCATTATTTAAAAATTCGTATGTTGGCATTATGCTCTCATAAAAGATGGCACTGGTCTGTTTGTCCATCTAGCAAAATCTTTTTTGTAAAGACGATAGTATTTATGATATGCCTCAATGACATTTTTGGTGTACTTTTTACAATCATCTGGCATGGCTCTTGGTGGTGCATAAAATCTTCTATCAGGTATGTTCATTGGGGCTGCTTCTAGTAATTGTCTAAGTTTAGAATCTGTCATGTGAACTTTACCATATCGATAAGTATATTCGTCACATAATGCACAAAAGAGATCATATAGATAACGATAGTTACCATACGAACCTCTGGCCCATACTGCAGTTGGATGATTGATATGTGATGCCTTGTATAAGACACCATCCATGTTATTGTTTGGATGTTTCCATCTTCTGATCTTTCTACCTAGTTTTGTTTTGTCTTGGTACTCAATGCCGTCAAGCATACGGTGTGCAGTAGACATGAGTTGTGCATATTCAATGATCATCTTGACCACATGTTTATCACAATGCAGAGTTGCACATCGCTCAGGTCTTGTATCTAAGTAGAATAGATTCACGATATACTGCTTTCAATTGAATTGACAGAACTTTCAAGTGAACTTATTGTGCTGTCAACAATATCCATAGAACTTGTAAGTGAGTTCATTTCACTTTGTAGAGAAGATATTTGATACTCTATATTTTCCAATAGGGTTTGATTATTCTCTATTCTTTCTTGTAATGCTTTTAGTAATTCTTCCATTATAGTCTCCATTATATTATAGTTTTTGTATTTCGTCTAGGGTGTTTTCAACATCTTCCCATGATAGATGCCCTAGCACATCATCTGTTATATGGGATGTATAACATAGCGAATGTCCTTTTAGTACTGCAAGTTCCCAAAGTCCATCTTTACCACCATATGTGTGTGGACCTTTGATTACACTTGCACCATAACCATTCTCAAAGGCAAACTCTAATGATATGCCATCGTTCCTCTCATATGTTCGTGTTAGATTGTCAATATGTCTCATTTGTAAAATATATGATTGTCAATTGTTGTTGTTCGATTCAGACTAGATGCCCAATATGGTACTGTATAGTCTGCATGATAGTGTGTTGCACCCTCTGTAATATCAGACCATTCACCTTGTATTATTCTTCGTGCAAGTTGCATAGATGCAATCCATGTTTTACTGTCTACAGGATCATCCGATTTGCCATCACAATACCAACTAAACTGACATTGGTTTCTGATTGGTACCATATTACCAAGCCAGTTCTCTCGGTATTTTGCCTGATAGATAACATCACAAATGGTATCTGGATAGAGATCACTCTCTACACGATTGAGAACTACATGTGATACTGCAATCTTACCGACCATAGGTTGATTACCACTCTCAAAGTAAATGTTCTGAGCAAGACAAAATGCTTCGCCGTTTTCATCTGAAGCCTTTAGTGAAAAGGATACAAATAACAAGAAGGCAGCAAAACTAGCCCCAAAAAGGGTACCTGCAATTCCTATGAATAAACGAATTTTAGCTTCTCGTGCTGCCATTTCTCCCATTATACCAAATTTATTCTTCATCGTCTTTCTCCAAAAACATGTAATAACCTGCTAATGCTCCTAAAACTCCAATTATTAGAATTTCCATTAGAAACCACTCGTTGTATGTGCATAGGCATCAGCACAGTTCTTTTCACCACAAACACAAACATTTGTTTCTGGTGTTTGATCAAGAGCAGCATCAACATGAACTTGCTCTGCTTCAGATAGATTGTTATAATTTTTTATAGCGTCTTCTAACCATTTCATAGATTTTCTCCTAGTTTTTTCCAAAACTCGTCTGTCTCTTTCTCTTTGAGTTCACAAGACTTTCGAACTTGTTTTGGTGTTATTAGTAATGCTTCAGCGAAGTCTAGTAAGAGATCACCAAAGGGTATTTGATTGTTTGAATGCCAACGAACTATGTCGCCTGGTGCCACATAGAACTTGTCTTTGTATTTCTCTACTGCATTTTCTGTAGTAGAGAAAGTGTCTGTCACTGACCATCTTTTGTAGTCTCGACCTGCAATGTTTACTGTATTGTGAAATCTAGCCATCATCATTTCTCCTTATATCAAGTAATCTGGACCGTATTTTCTATTACCAAAAACGGTATAACCATCAAAGAGGTTACCTCGTGGTGCATTTAGAGTTGGTGTTGCCCAACCTGCAGCCTTTAGAACATCGCCAGCACGAAACTTCACGCCTTTTTTATTGACGAACTCTGCAAGATTGATAAAACCCCAAACACTTCTTTGATATTTGTTGTTTTGAATAACTTTGATATACTTACGACCAACTTCGTAGTTCCAGTTGTAATCGTTTAGAGTAGGGAATTGCTTGATGTGTTCATCAGTAAGGTCTTTACATAGTTTGTCAACCAACTGATACAACTCTTGTTCTTGGTTTACTTCGTTTACTAATTGGGATAATTTCATAGTGTCTCCTTTTTTATTTCTCATCATATGGATAAGGTATCAAAAACGGACAGCAATGTCAAGCTTTTATAGTATCTTTTTTTCATACTGTCTCCTTATGCTACTAGTGATTCCCAACAACCACTCACACCGATTGCAGAGTTGTCACAACCTTGTCCGTAGAACCAAAATTCCATATCTAAACCTTTGAATGATTCAGCATAGATGATACCTGTAAAAGGTTTTGTATCCAGTCTTTTACTATAACTGGTTGTTTCATAAACCTTAGCTTCGATAAATGGAAAGTCATTGTTGACAACTTTGGTAATTGTACCTTCGTAAAACTTACCACTTTGTTTGTATCTGATTGAATCGTATTCTTTTAGATAACCTATATCCATAATTAGATTCCCATTTCCATTTTTTCTTCAAACAACTGTTCAGAGATTTTGCTGATTAGAAAATCTCTTGCTTCATCAAGATTCAGTTTCCACATTGGTATATTGATACCGAAGTTTAGATGAAGAACTTGTTTTACTTTTATGTCTGACATTTCATTTACAATGTCAATTGCATCACTGATTGCATTGTCGGCAATCATATCGTTTATTGGGTGACTCATAATTTTCTCCTTTTTTTATTTCTCATCATATGGATAAGGTATCAAAAAAGGACAGCAATGTCAAGCTTTTATTCGCCTTTTGCGAAATGCAATCTTCGTTCTACATGTTCAATAACATCTTTTTCTTTATACCAAAGGCCAGAAAAAATTTCAGTTTTGAACCCCCAATCAACGATATATCGTTTATACCCAAATGGTCGTTCACTAAAGATACGAACATCACCGTAATGTTCTACTAATACTCTCATCTTGTGAATGCACCTGTTAGATCAGTCTCTTCTAAAAACTTCTTTCCTAGTTTAGACTGAATGAATCCAAGAACTGCTGACTTCTCATCATTAGATAAATCTCGTAATGATTTAAATTGAGTCCATGTTGTACCTACTGTGGTCATTTTGTTTCCTGCTGTCACAGCACAATTCCACATGTGGTCGTCTTTTGGATAAATTTGATTTTCTTCTGCTAGATCAATAAGTTTTCGACCTAACTTTATGTAGCCATCTTCTGATAACATATTATACTCCTTGGTTATTCAAGTAATATATTACAAAAAAAGTGGACCCAAAGTCAAGTACTTTTACAGATTATTTTGGATATCGTTTAGTTCTTGTATTTTCTTATTGATGATTTCTACTCTATTGGGCCAATAGATGTAGTCCTTGTCTGAATCTTTAGCAAGATTTTCAAGGAGAGGTCTGATAAAGTTATCTAGTTTGTTGATAACTTCTGTTGCACTGGCGGTCTTTTCTACAATCTTAGTATCTACAGATGCTAATTCATCTGCATCCATAGCAGTAAAACCGAAGTCGTTATATTCTATACTCATACTGGTATTTAGTCAATGTTACCTGTGTTAGGGTAGAGTTCCCATTGCATTTTTTCTGTGTCTTTTATAGATTCTTTTAGGGTTTGGACATCTCTATAATTAGCACGATCACACATTGTGACTTCTGTAAATTCTATATCAGGATATGATGTAATAAGTTGATAGATATATCCTGCAACAAATGTGTAGTTCATACTAGGTAAATCACTGTTCATCAATCCTAGATTTAGTGTAGTCATCTTGTATTGTCTGTCTGAGTTGTAAGTTAGATTGTTTGCAAAATGGTTTAGTGCAGCTTTTTGAGAAGCATACAAATGTCCTTTAGAGATATTTGGTTGTGCAGCTCTAGATGATATATTGATAATCATCTTATCAGGATTGTTTCGCCATACCCTATCTGCAATATCTAATATCTTTACTTGATCAAAGTCTTTGTGTGCATGGTTGATAAGAATATCACAACATGATTTCTTATTGTTCTCATCAAATATCCAACAATTAGTTCCATTGACTAAGATGTCTTCTATACGAAGTTGTTTGATCTCAAAAGTTCCACCCATCCAAGGTGATGCCTCAAATGTTCTTTTGATAAAGTCTGCGAGTTTAGTTGTTCCTGTTATTGCTATTCTTTTGTTCGGCATAATATTTCTCTATTAGTTCAAATGATGGTTTACCAAATAGTGAACCATCTACACTGCATTTATTACAAGGTGACATACTTCTATCACCTTTCATCAATCTCTTTCTAATCTTGTTCATAGGTTTTGAGAACCAAACATCATGTAGACTCTGTTGTAATAGATTGCCTACAACATGTTCTCTACCCCAATCGTTAGAACAAAATAATACATCTCCGTTCCAATCAACAAACATTTTATAGAATGGATAATGACATGGTTTACCTTGAAGAGACTTGATATCAGCTTCTTCAATACCAACCCAATCAATAGTGCCACTTCTATTGTTGAGTATTAGTCCGTGTTTCTCAAAGTCACCCCAATGCATACGGAACTTATATTGATCTTGTCTAATCTCTGCCCATAGAATCATTTCATCAAACTTCTCTATCTGTTCAGGTCCATCATACAGATTGATGTAGATCAAATCTAATCCTGCATAGTGAATCAAGTCTCTGAGATATTTGTCTGTAAGTTTGTCACCGTTAGTATTACACTCAAGTGTTGCATAAGGCAATGCTGTTTTGAATGTCTTTACGATTTCTACAAAATCTGGATTGAGTAGATTCTCACCGAATCCACTAAACGAAATCTTGCCGTTATAACCCTCTTCTGCTAATTCTTCTGCAATGGTTTCAGCACCTTTAATCGTAAGATGGAGATTCCTGTTGGGAAAAACTGATGGGTCATGTCTTGGGCAAAAGACACAGGTGCGATTGCACAACTCAGTAGTATTAATTTCAACTGTAAGAATCGAGTCAAGAGGTTTACCACTGAGGCTGTTTTTGTTCCAGTGTTTTCTTTCCTGTTCTCTTCTATGCTCAAGAAACTCATATTGATCTACCTTAGTCGTTGTTATAATTTCTGACATATAACTCTTCTTTCTCTATCTAAACCACCTTCGTCAAATTCCATAATGATCTCGTCTCCTATTTCAAAAGTAGACAAATGTTTTGGCACTAAAAAAAAGATAGCATCATCGTCTGGATCTAGTTGAGTAGTCTTTGGATATCCAGATTCTTTGTATAAGAACCCCCTTACACTGGTACCATTTATTAGATCAGTTAGTCGTGTCATAGAGAAGACTAATGCTTTTTCGTCTTTATGACAAAAAAGAAACCTTCTGAAATTGCAACCTAATCTTATGCCGTAGTCTGCAGGAAAGTTTATCCTCTGAAAGGAATGATCATCAAAATCTATTTGATTATAATATAAGGGGCTTATGTTTTCTGCGTCTACTGCTAAAACTTTTGTCTTAGAAGTAACCGCCGTCTCTGATATCGTCTTTGCCATCATCTTCACTTGTTTCACTTGCACTTACGAATTCACCACTCTCTTGTAGATTGGTAATAAATGATTCTGTCTCTTTTATGAAGTTCTCTATCATTACATCTTTGGTTGTATTAGTATTTACACTTTCGAAACCTAACACTTTAGCTGTATCTGATATTTCAGACTTGGTCATAGCACGAAGTTCACTTTCAGATGGTATAGTCACCTCTTCAAACTCTTCTTCACTTTCTTTAGATGCATCAATTCTAGCTTGAGCATCAGCAAGTAATTCTTCTTCTGAATCAAATGATTTTATAGATTTTTTTTCTGTATCAACTTTAGCTTGAATTGATGGTGCTAACTCAACAGCTGCTTTTAGGTTTGGTGCATTACCACCTGTGATTTTAGGACCAGAAAAAGAAGGTTTTGTTTCTTCATCTTCTTCGACAAATTTAAATTCAGATTCTTCCTTTTCCTCAATTGCAGCTGCAAGGTCTGAAAGAACTTCCTCTCTGCGAGATTGTACCTCTTCGTCTACCAGTTGATCTGCGGAATCAACAAGTTCTTGTACAGACTCAACTTCTTCGAAGAAGTCTTTTACAGTCTTTGCATCTTCTGGTATTTCTTCTGGTATTTTGAATTGATCTAAAGTTGGTAAGTCTTCACCAAGGTCTTGTACAGGTTCTTCAACCTGAGGTCTACCTGCACGAACCATTTCCCATGCTTTTGATTTGGGTTTACTTACTTTAGGTGCATGTGGTTGTTCGACTGGTATAGGTGATTGTGTCACATTACCTGCAACACCTGAAAGTGCTTCGAGTTGTGCTTTGAGAATTCGCACTTCGTCTTCTGCTTTCTTTCTTCGTTGCCTTTCGTCTGTGATTTCTTGTGTTCTTTCAGCTTCTCGTTTTGCAAGTTCTTCTTGTTTTGCAACAAGTTGTTCTTCTTGCAATTCTTTCATTCTGTTTTGTGCAACTTGAATTTGGGTATTATATTCAATAACACCTTTGTTTACTTCTTCTCTGATTGCTACTAAAGCATCTACTTCATTTAGTTTGAAAATGCCATTTGATAAACCCTTTTCTAAGATAGTGTTGACTGTTTGAGCATTTGATGGTGTAAGACCAACTTTGAAATTGTTGATGCGTTCAGTTATTCTATCGAACTCGGATGGTTCGGGCTTTTCAGTTGAAAATGTTGGTTGATTCAATTCATTTGTCATAATATATCCTTTATAAAATCCATGGAGTCCTGCTCGACTATAGAAGCTACATTAGTCGAAGTTATCTAATAACTTCCTATTTCTATATATAGTCTCTGAGGACTAGTACTAATATTTATTTATACTTGTATCTCAGGAAATGCTTCAGCAGCTATTTCCTTAGTTATATTTGGAAAAGGATTTTTCTTATCCTTTACCAATTCCATCATTTCTGCCTCTTTAGCAGGAACTCCTTCTAACAGTTGTATCCACATGTTTTCTCTTTTCAGTTGAGGAACTTGTTCGGTACAAAAGTACTTAAACTGTTTTACTTCAAATCGTAATGAAGTCTCTGCCAAATCTGTGCTTGGTGCTGGGTTAGGTGTATATGGTGTTTTGCCTTCTGGTAAAAAAGACTTTACATTTTTATCATGTATCCACTGTAAGACATATCTAACAGCTGCATTTCTCCCATTGAATACACGAAGACCATTGATTGCTTTTTCTTTGTCTTCACCTGCAACGATATTTGCTTGACACAAAATTTCAAAACAATCGGCATTGTTAGTGAGATTCTTTCTCTCAGTGATCAACTCCATTTTTGGTTTATTAGGAGCACCTTTTGGTCTTCCTCGACCTTTTTTCTTTTTTTCTTCTGTCATAATCTAAAATCCTCTACATTTTCTAATAACATATTGAGTCTATGTTTTGTCAAATAGTTGAACACCTTACCAGTTGGTGGTTCACTAGCTTCAAATTCACCAATGATTGTGTTTTCTAAATCGTTTGGTATAAAATCCAAATCAATTAGTGTTTGGTTTCTCAAATAGTTTCTATAGTATTTATCATCATTTTCAACACTAATCCTAAGATATTTTTCTAGTATTGCCCTTTTCAATGGTGTTTGTCTGATGCCTTGTTCCAAACAGTTGTCATTAGAAAGTATATTTGGTATACCATCTGACTTATCACCTTTGAGTATATGTTCTTTTAGAAACAAATCTGGTTCATCACACTGAACCATTTTATTTAGGTTAGGTGAAAATTGTTTCACACCTTTGTACTTATGTAATTGCTGAAAGTCTTTATCACCACTGACAATTAGAATGTCTTCTTGTTCATAATACTTTTTGGTAAGAACTGCAATGATGTCATCTGCCTCTGCACTCTCTACATACATATAATGGAATGGAAAGTTATCTCTAATCTCTTCTTTTACTTTCTGTAATGATTGAAAGATTACATCCCAATCCAAATCTGATTTCTCTCTTGTTTTCTTTCTGTTTGCTTTGTAAAGAGGAAAGTATTCTCTACGCCAAGGTCTTGCAGAATCGGTACATAAAACTATGTCACCATAATCGTCTGCATATCGTTTAGCATAATTACGAATTGAGTTTAGAATCATGTGTCTCAACATGTCTTCATTTATCTCACCGTCATTATACTTCATCTGAGCCATCATACCTGCAATGATGGTCTGTGTGAAATCTATAAGTATCATTTAATCACTTTTACTAATAATGTATTTTTGGTAATTCTATTGTTTCCTTCTTTTTCTTTTGATCTAGGGATTTCATCCATAAATTTAGAAGCAATAACATTACCACCTGACACCAGTCTATCAAGTAATTTCAAATCTGTCAAGGTCTTTTCTGTACATTTATAGTATCCTATAATCTTTGATCCCTTGACTGATAAACCTTGTGATTCAAAACAGGTCATCTTCTTACTTGCAGTGTTATAGGTAAATAACATTCTTGCTCTTATTATTTCTATTGGGTCTATTGATTCGTACTTAGCGAATCTTTGTTGATATGGTAATCTTTTGACTAGTTGTGCAGGTGTTTTGATTCTTACCTTACGAACTGGTTTGTATTCATCACAAAATTTCTCTATGTCTTTCTCTATATTTCGTAAGAACTGTATAGCATATTTCTTTTGGCTATTAGATAGAAAACTATAGGCTTCTTCCAGTTGTTCACAATCTTCTTCATTCTTTAGTTCGTACACCATTTCGTTTGTATAACCTTTCATGTACTGTACAACTTTACCAGAATAGTCTAGTTGTCTAAGATACTTGTACATTGAGAATGAAGACTTTTTATTGTCCATCAGTTTGTCAATTTCGAACTCGACATGATCCATGGCCTCAAGTGCCTTGTTTCTCATTCTGTCTTGTATGCTAATCTTCTGTGTCATCAATCTTATTAGTCAACATAAATTTGCGAGCAGGATTTATCATCAGGTTTGCTCGTCTCATAAAGTCACGGTTTGCTAAAAACGGTATCTGATTTCTTTCATCAAGTGATACCTCAACCTCGTAAGTCGTATTTAGAAATTTTACTTCCATAAGAACAACTGGTCTTTTCTCAGCAGGTTTAATAAGTTCGACATATCTGTGTAATGGTTTTTTGTGTTTGGTTCCATTTGTTTGCCAAGTGACAACTTTACCTTTCACTTCAACTTCTGTAGCGTGTAATGCACAAGTAGACACATTGTTACCTGTGTCCATCTTTACAGTCATTTCATCGCCCTCAACTTCGATAGTCTCAAGTACGCCACATTCCATTGCTGCCTTCTTCCAGATATCTCTGCTCATAAATTCATTCAATACTAATTCTACTACATCTTCACCAATAGCTTTGGATAAACCTTCAGTTCCTGGTGAATGGTTGACTTCGATAATATATGGATCACCTGTCTCTCTATTCTTTGCAGGCATGAAGTCAACACCAACCCACTGACCGTTTACAGCTTTAGAAGCTTTTAGAACTGCCTCTTCTTCTTTTGGTGTGAGTTTTATTTTTTCTGGTACAGAACCTTGTGATACATTTGACCTGAAGTCATTGATCACCATAGGTCTCTTCATTGCACCTATAATCTTTTTATTGACAACTACTGTTCTTACATCATAGTCTTGTTCTATGTATTCTTGGAGTAATAGGTCTGCATAAGGATCAATTTTATTGATCAACTGAACTGTAGACTGCAATGATCTTTCCGTTTCGATTAGGAGAACTCCTACACCTTTTGCACCTTGTAGTGTTTTGAGTACCATAGGGAAGTCATTATCTAATGCCTCATGAGCACGATCAACTGCCTTTGGTTCATCACTTGGTATGAGAACAGTTTTAGGTTGGGTCATACCAACTTCTTGGAGTCTTATGTATGTTCTAAACTTATCTGAACAAACTTCTATTGTTTCACGGAAGTTATTAACAGATGCACCGTATCTTTCTAATTGTGAGATAAGGTCTAAGTAAGAATCTTTTGCAGTGACATTACCACGAACAAAGACGATTGTATCTTCATCTAATTCAAAACCCTTTTCATCACCTTCATTATGTAAGCTTACAATACCTGAATCTGGATCTCTTTCGATATATGCACCAGAGATACGACAATTGTAAACTTCATGTCCCATTTTCTCTGCTTGTTTGGCAAGTTTGAATGATGTGGACTCTTCTCTTTGTTTTATGGGTCTCTGCGCGAGAACTACCAAGCGAAAAGGATTATCTTTCACTTCTTCTTTTAGTAATATATCGCTAAAGCTTTTTATCATTGTTGTCATTCGGTTCGTATAATGAGATATTTCCTGCTACACTAATTCTTTCAACGCCCTCTTTGTAGAAAGGCATAACCATGTGTGTCAGCCAAGATGGAAAAAATATAACTTTGCCTTCTTTTGGAAAGAATTCAAACACATGGTTATTTAGATAACTTGCTGTTCCATATCTGAACTCTAATATACCACCAACTTGTTTTCTAGTTTCATCGTGTTGATTTCTTTTGTCATGAGGATTATTTGTGCAGTCTTCTGGTTCTATTCCACTTTGTACATATGCTACAAAAGAAAGAATGCCTGTGTGTTCATGTGGTGGATTTACTTCGTGTGGTTTTTGAATATTCATCCATATACCATCACATGCAAATGGAAATTCTGGTTGGTTTCTTTTGTCGAAGTAATCAGTAGCACTCTCAAAGATGTCGTTCATCAACTCTTGGTTGACCATAGTAGTAATGTCGTATTGCTCTTCTATAATACCTGCAAGATATTTTCCTGCATCATCTACATTTGCAGTTCTGACATTCTTTGCTATATCTTTGAATGCACTAAGTGTTTCTGGTTTGAGATCATAGATTCCTATTGAAGGCCCAAATGGTGAGTAGATTCCGTTTTCGTATAACATATTAGTCCTTGTGTAGTTGTAAAAAGAATTCTGCATCAAGTACAACCAAAGGTTTGTGATTATTTCTTTTGATCACTAATAAAGGTTCGTAGCCTTTACAATTATCAGTTGCCTGTTCGTATGATTTCCATACATTGACCGATTCTTGATTCTTACATTCTACACTATAGGGAAATATTTGTCTAGTCTCTTTTCCCATTATTATGTCTTCACCTTGGGAACCCATAGGCCTGGATTCTAGGTCTTCTGAATCAACTTCTAGGTGTTCTACTAGTTTATTTGCAAACCACTGTTGTAGTCTACGCCCCTTGGCTTTTGCACTGCTTGTTTTCATTTAATATCTCACTTGCTTTCCATTCCCAAACATCTGGTAATACACCATGTACAATCAAAATGAACGCAACTTTCCATGCGTGCCATAAATGTTTGAAGTAATTCATATCTATTTGTTTTAGATGATTCATAATATTATATATCAAATTGTACACTTACACCACAACCACAAGAAGACTTTTCTTTTGGGTTGATAAATTTGAAATACTCGTTGAGTCCTTCTTCGACAAAATCTAAAGTCATTCCGTCTAAGTATGGTTGACTAAGGGGATCGATAACAAACTGGAATCTTCCATAATCTATAACTAAGTCATCGTCATTTGGAACAATAGCATCTTTGAATACATATTCAAATCCTGCGCAACCACCACCAGTCACACCTAGTCTAACAAACTCTACTTTCTTTTCTAATAATTTTTGTATAGCTATATCTGTTACTTCAACTTCCATTTTCTTGCATGTTGTGTAAATCTTTTGGTTTTATACACTCAAAAGGTATTTCTATGTCCTGATCTTTCGGTACATAAAGATAATTTATTTCACAACGATTGCAGGTATCAATAGCATCGTATATAGTTTCTACTAATGCCTCACCACCTAGATTGAATGAAGTATTGAAGATAATAGGAACATCTGTTATCTTATAAAACGCCTCTATAAGTTCGTAATAGTTTTTGTTCTGTTCTCTTGTGACTGTCTGAATACGGCAAGTGCCGTCTGCATGAACTAAAGATGGAATATCTCTATATGCCTTTTCTTTTGCCTGAATAGCAAAGGACATCCAAGGAGACTCTTTCAGTTGCAACATGTGAAAGTATTCATCAGCATGTTCAGCAAGAATTGATCCTGCAAATGGCCGATAGTCTTCTCTTCGTTTGATCGTGTTTACTATTTGTTTTGCTTCGGGATGCCTTGGATCAAAAAGAATAGAACGATTGCCCAATGCTCTTGGACCCCACTCTGATTCTCCTTGGAACATAGCAACGATCTGCTCTTTGTCAATGATAAGGTCTAAGACCATATCTAATTCTCTAACAACTTGTGTCAAAATCATGATTCATTCTCCAATTTTCTTTTCAACCATAATGCAGCTCCTAATGCTGTACCACCATCGTGTGGTATTGGATCAACAAAGAACTCATAATCAGGATTTGCTTCTAAGTACTTGTAATTATTTGTACAGTTCAATGAGTAACCACCAGACAAGAGAATCTTGTTGATGTTTGGTATCAACTCTTTAGCCTTGTCAATAATGTTGAGAGAGTTTGCTAATGCTTCCTCTTCACATTGTTGAGCAACGGTGAATTGATTGAAAGTGTTTGGTCTAGTTGTACCATAACTTGCCATGCCCATAACTTTACCAGATGCTCTGCCTTCTTCATCACAACCTAAGGCTGCTGAGAGTTGAGAGAAGTTCATACCACTAGATGGTTTACTTGAAAAGATAATCTCTGCACCGTCAATCTCTTTGACATCATCTTCCCAACACATGAGACAATCGTATGTCATGTTAGGAAAATCATAGCTTTGGTCATTCAATGTTCGATTGTTCGATAGTCTTTGCCATTTGATTTCAGGTACTTTGCCTGGTACACAATGAAAGATTGTTTCCATTTCTTGGTAACCTGGATATTCATCGAAGAATCTCATGGCACCACCACCATCCCAAACGATTGCTATACACTCTTCTCCTTTCCAAGGTGATAGTGCATGAACACACTCTGCATGGTATAAATGGTGTTGACTCTGATCAAGTGTATAACCCTCATCGTCTTTGTATAATTGTTTTGAAAGAGTTTCAGCAATGTATTCATCTGCACCCTCTTCAAGAGTAAAGGTAAATGAACCCTCATACTTCTTTGCTAATTCTTGGAGACGAACTGTTGATAACTGTGCATCTCGCATGTCAGCACAAAACTCTTCTGCTAAAATTCTGTTGTATACCAAACTGTCTTTATCGAAATGCAGTTTGACATTTCTCCTATCGAATGTAGTAAAGATCAGGTGATCTGGTTTTTCTATGTTTCGTTGTGCTACACATTGAAGACCATAATCGTCATCACGAAGCAATCTTGGATCCCAATACTTGTGCCTGCGAAATCTTGCTTCGTCAAAAACAAAGTCTATGGTATCGTCTGTGATTTGTGCGACACTTGTGTCGTGTGAAGTGTTTACTCCTAAAATTCTCATAATATATTCCTTTTTATGAACCGTATTTATCTTTCAATTGTTTGACGGTAATAAGTTTGTCGTCTAAAAACTGTTCTATCACTCGAGCAGAACCATTCTTTTCACCGTAAAGAAAGCCTGCAATCCATGATCCAGTCACACATGCAGAAATAAAAACAAAATGTATAATGTATAAGTCCATTATTTTCCTCCTGCCCAATCTTCTGGATCGGTGAGTTCGTTATGTTCTCTGTTGACTTCTCGCATTCGCTGTATATAACCTTTGATGCCTTCCCATAGAATAAAGTACATCACACCTGCAATTGATAGCCAAAAGAAAAGCACCACTGCAGTGTGTAGTAAAAATAAAGGTAATTCATATATAAAACTCATCATATAACTCCGTACAACTTTTGTATAAATGTATTTAGTAGAATTGCAAAACCTATTCCGTTGAGTAATATCAATGCTCTATCTTTCCAAATAATGCCAACGACTAGCCAACCGAATACACCAACAAGCGATAGATACAAGTCGTAGTCTGCTAACTCTTTTACACCTCGCATAGACATAGAACACAACAAGAGGACACTTGCGGTCCATTTGATGTACCAGTCGATTGTAAATTTAGGTGTTATGCTTTTCAATTTTTTCCATACTCAATATTGTTTTCACTTCGATATCGTGCCATCTACTTTCTTCTGGTAGAAACACAAGTATCTTATCACTGTCTGATTGAAACATGTTCACATTCAATAATGACCCAATCACTTCGTTGATCTTTCCTTTCGTTGTCAAAGATTCAAATCGAATTAGGTGTTTGCCGTGAAGGAGTTTTTCTCTTACTTGATTGAATGTCATTCAACTATTTAGTAAAATCTTCCAACGACTCCAATCCTAATTCATTTAGAACTCTTTGTTCTAACAGTCTTGCTTTATCTCTATAACTAAACCCTAAAGGGCCTTTCTTCTCACCCTTTTCATAGGGTGGTGTAAACCCTTTACTTGTGTATTGTTCTGCTGTGATGTCTATGATGTCACCACTCTTTGTCTGACACCACCAATGATACTCGCCTTCGTGATCTACACCACGATACAACATCACCTCTTTAGGGTAAAACCTTTTCAACACAGCAGAGGCATAATAACAATAGCCTGCCATGGGATTACCAATGTTCTTTTCTTTCCATTTCCGTGTCAGGAGATCAACGGTCAGATTGTTTTTGATAATCTCTATAATCTCATTCATGCCATAAATTCCGTGATGCCTTGGTGCAAGGAGATTCGTTCCAAGGATTTGTTATAATACTCTTCGAAGAGTTCACAACCTAGAAAGTCTCTGTTCGTTTCAATGCAAGCTAGTGCTGTTGAACCTGAGCCAGAGAAACAATCTAAGACACTTTCATTCGGTGGGCAATAAGCATGAATCATGCGTTGCAGAACAAACTGTGGCTTGACTGTTGGATGAAAGTTAGATTCTTTTGCCTCTTTGCTATTGGTGGTAAGATTGCCTTCCCATATAGTCGTGGGGATTGTTCCGTTGGTATACTCTTCACCAGTACGAACATTGATCTTCATCTTTCGTGGTACCTCTACATGTGTGCGATCAAAGAAGAAGTCTTTGCCTTTTGAATAACACCATGCTGTTTCGAACTTGTGTGCAAAATTATTGCGTGGGCGTCCACCCCAATTGTACGACCAGTGAATGGCTGATTGTGCATGTAGGCCTTCAATGTGATTCAATACTTCCAACTTGAGACGAAAGAATAGATCCGTCTTTTGTGTACCCCATACACATAACATACGGCCAGGTTTCAACACACGAGCACACTCAGTCAGCCATTGCTTTGACCACTCTAAGTATGCATCTTCGGTTGCAAAGGTATCCCAACCATCACCACCATCATACCCTATGTTGTAAGGGGGATCACAATTGATATGCCCTACAGAATCGTTCGGTACAGACTTTAGGAATTCCAGACAATCTTTGTTTTGTAAATCTATGTTCATATAAGTTCCTCATAAGTAGCACCACTATCGTAGACCACTTCGTAATCGTCTGTATTACCTAGATTGATACGAACAGTATTACAGTTCGTGGTAGCACCAGGTTTACGATTTGCATTGTTCTCAGTCAACTGCTGAATCACAAGATCAGTGCGAGGTTTGATCACCATAAGATTCCTTTCTTTATAATGAATAGAGAAGTAATGATCGATCTTACTGTACTTATCAATCGCCTCTTGTTTGTATGCACCATTGTATACACCTGTGACGACCAGAGGTGCAAAAGTCTTACCATTACCACG
>Ga0255772_10001766_pt1 | contig 21390 bp, 18 predicted proteins | sample 071ome_34_FD_179970 | JGI IMG/M metagenome (GOLD analysis project Ga0255772, IMG submission 179970) | Coastal salt marsh microbial communities from the Groves Creek Marsh, Skidaway Island, Georgia - 071411BT metaG (version 2) | ecosystem: Environmental > Aquatic > Marine > Intertidal zone >...
CGAGTTCCTCCATTTTTCTGCGGTCACGTTTGGTGGGGCGGCCGGCTCCTTTTTTGTAGAGAACAACGGGTTGAGGGATGGGAGCGGAGGTTTTGGGGCGGAGATCTTCGGGGGGTGTCACTTCTTTCACGAATTCCACCGCTTCTTTTGCACTTACGCGTTGTTCGAGGAGTCCGGTTACCTTGACGTTGCGGAGGACGGTTCCATTGCGCGCCTGGATGTCGTCTCCTATGTGCACAAATCTGGAGGGCTTGACGTTGTGTCCGTCCACTTTGACGTGTCCGGCTTTGCAGGCTTGCATGGCGAGGGTGCGGGTTTTGTAGATCCGCACCGCCCAGAGCCATTTGTCGATTCTGACGCGTTGATTTGTTTCCGTCATTGCATGCGTGGGTAAATTTCGCGTTTACAGAAGGAGCATCGCTATTTTTCCTGGTGTCGGCAAGTCATTCACGTTTTTGGGCAAATCTTGTTTTCTGCGAATTTTAGTGCGGATGGATGCGTCTGAAAGACTCTGAAGCCTTGTTGGCAGGGCATTCACATTGTGTCGTGATTGAATTGAACCTTGTTCGGCTATCGGAGACCTATATAAAGTAACGCATCACAAGCTTATGAATTTATCCAAGATGACATGGACCGTTGTCCTGATCGCTGGCACGGCCGGAATGGCTCAGGGTGGAGACTGGGGCCAATGGGGTCGCACACTGACCAAGAACTTTTATAGCCCGGAGAAAGGGCTCGTGCATGAGTTTGAAGCCGGGGACTATAAGTCGGGCACCGAGGAGATAGACATGGAGACCACCAAGAATGTGCGTTGGGCAGCCAAGCTCGGGTCTCAGTCTTACGGAAACGTCACGGTAGCAAACGGGCGCGTTTATGTGGGCACGAATAATGATTCGCCTCGAGATCCAAAACACAAGGGGGATCGTGGCATCGTGATGTGTCTTGATGAAAAGACGGGCAAATTCCTGTGGCAACTCGTGGTGCCGAAATTGAGCGCAGGGCAGGTCAGTGATTGGGAATACATCGGTATTTGTTCTTCTCCGACCGTTGATGGTGAGCGGGTTTATGTGGTGTCCAATCGTTGTGAAATCGTTTGCCTGGATGCCAACGGTTTGGCAAATGGCAACGACGGTTTCCAGGGCGAAGCGCAGTACATGGCCGGTCCTGATAATCCACCCATCGCTCCCGGTGAAACCGATGCGGATATCTTGTGGGTTTATAACATGCAGGAAGAGCTGGGGATTTTTCCTCACAACATGACCAGCAGTTCCGTGCTGATCGTCGGGGACAAGGTTTATGCCAGCACTTCAAATGGTCAGGATTATTTACATGAAAGTGTGCCGTTTCCCGAATCACCGTGCCTGGTGGTGTTGGACAAGATGACCGGTAAATATGTTGGGGAAGAAGCTTCCGGCATCAGTGAACACATGTTCCATTGCAACTGGTCTTCACCCGGTTTCGGGGATGCCAACGGATCCAGGATGGTGCTATTCGGTGGTGGGGACGGAGTTTGTTATGCTTACAAGCCCGATCCGGTGAAAAAGGGTGAGACCTCGATCCTGGAGGAAATTTGGAAGTTTGATTGTGTGCCCGACAAATATAAAACCCGGGACGGTGAACCGATTGAGTATCCGGACGCCGAAGGTCCGAGTGAATGCATTGCCACGCCGGTGTTTTATAAGAATCGTGTCTACATCGGAATTGGTCAGGACCCTGAACACGGAGAAGGAGTTGGTTATCTTGCGTGCATCGACGCGACGAAGAAGGGGGACATCACCAAGGACGGCGCCATCTGGACCTACGACAAAATCAATCGAACCCTTTCCACGGTTTCCATAGATCCGGATACCGGACTCCTTTTCGTCTCCGATTTTTCAGGGTTTGTTTACTGTCTGGATGCGGACACTGGCGAGGAACATTGGATCTATGACATGAAAGCTCATGTATGGGGTTCGACGATGGTGGCGGACGGAAAAGTTTATATCGGAGATGAAGACGGGGACGTCGTGGTATTAGAAGCCTCCAAGGAAAAGAAATTGTTGCATGAAGTATATTTCGGTTCTCCCATTTACTCCACTCCTGTGGCTGCGAACGGCGCGGTTTATGTCGGCACCCAGTCGCACCTTTATTCGATCGGGAAATAAGCAGCCGGCCGCGCCCAGCGCGATGAAACAACTGTGCTGATTCGGGAATGCCGGGAGCTTGATCGCCCCCGGCCCCAAAGCATGCCTATTCCAATCCGATGAGCTGGAAGAACGTTGTTTCTGAAACTTGAAGGGTCACGCTTGATATCCCATCGACGGTAGTTGGATCGGCCGGGAAGGCGGTCCAGACACCGGAGTTTAAATCGGATGTTGATTCGAGTTGGAAGTCTGCTGAATCACCTGGCCATTGAATGGTGATTTCACCCGCTTCCGTGAGGCTGATCGCCAAAGTAGGCACTTCTTCAATGGGTTTGCATTCTTCCAGAGGATTGATTCCCGCGAACGGTCCACATGGCCTGATCACGCCATAGCGAATGCTGGTAAAGTAGATCTTGTCGGTGAACACAAAACGGGCGGCCGCCTGTGGTCCCTGATTGACACCGTTGAACTTGATGTTGGGAATTTCAAAATAAGCCTCTCGCCAGGTTCCGCTTCCCTCCAGCGTGGTGACCCGGTTTCCCGGAGTGAACCCGAGGGTCGTTAACCCTCCCAGGTCGGTCTGGAATACTTCCGGTCGGAAGGTGGCTCCAGTCAGTTCCGGATCGTCGTAGTAGGTGACACAAACAGACAGGTGCGCGTTGGGCTGGCTGCTTGGGCCGAACACCTCATCCTGAAGGGCAAAATTCATGTAGATGTGGGGAAAACCGGGAGTGCCGTCATCCATGGCGGGACGGACAGCCATGCGCCGGTCTCCATCTGGACCCGCTTCTTCCGTGATCATTTCCTGGTCCCCGCCATTATTGCCAGGGCCGAGGCCGTTCTGGATTTCGTTGTGCAGATCGTATTCGGCAAAGTTTCCATAAAGGTCGGTGCAAATGGAAGGATCTTCAAAGCAATCCACCAGGGGATCCTGTCCGGCCAACGGATGTTCGCCCTCTCTCAGGATTGCCATGTCCACACGAGACACGTGGATGCCGGGAGTCTCGAAATACAAACGAGGTCCACCTGTTAATGCGCCCGTGTTGACTCCTGACAACGTGACGTCCGGAACACGAAAGGCAATTTTTCGCCATTCTCCTGAACCTTCGGTATGCCATAGTTTGGCGGGCGGGAAGATGTCTATGCCTCCCTGCGCATCTGTGGAAAATGCTTCCGGACCAAAAATGGAACCGGCAAGTTCCGGGTCATCGTAGTATTCGATACAAACTTTCATAACCACCGGATCGTTACAAGGCTTGCCCAGGTATTCGTCCGTGATGCCGAAATTCATGTACTGGCCGTCAGCCACTGCTGCCCGCCTTTTGTCTCTTGCCGGACCAATACCGTTGGCAATTGTGATGTTCTGATCCCCGTTGTTCAATAACTCCAGGTGGTTGCCAGTTTGATTCGTGATATCGTACCAAACATGATTCGTTTCCGGTGGTGGTTCACAAAATTCCTTGTCTTCAAATTGATTGATCTCTTCCGGTTCACCAAAAGCGCCTTCTTCACCAAATGCCACCACTCGAACGGTCAAACCGGGAACACCTTGAAACCGAATCGTTCCTCCGTTCACGCCACCGGCGCTGATGTTGCCCTGGGCATTGTCCGCCGGCTGATCGACATAGCTGCCGCCATCGGGACGTATGCCGTTTTCGATGCGGAACAGGGCCCAGTTCCATTTCCCGTTATTGGCTTCAACCGGGAGCGTGCCGCCAGTTACGTTGTTCAGGTTGCCATCCGGACCGTCCGGCAGGGTTCCGGTCAGGAAATCAAAATTGCGTGGGGTTCCATCAGCGGCCAGCACCGAACCGTCGCCGTAGAACTGCATCAAGATATCAATCACAGGCTTGTCCGCCCAATCGAAGTAAAACGCGTCGGCTATATTGAGGTAGTTCCCCAAAACCCTCGTGCCGCGTGCGCCGCCAATGATGACACTGCGCGTCGCCTGGTCTCCGCCGCTTAATACTGTCAGATCGCCTTCGAACCATTGATTGCCAACCGGTTCATAAACAGCGTCCGGATCAGTGACCACATAGTGGACCTCCTTCGAGGCATCGACGGTAGCGGGCCAGTCTTCCGGTGGAAAGGGGCCCTCTTGTGCCTGTGCGCTGGTCAGTCCCAGTATGAGGAGGATGGATGCAAAGTTCGTGTGTTTCATGTTGGTTTGTACGTGTTCCGGTTTGATTCGTGAGAAACGTTAAAGATCTTTTGTCTGACTGTTCCTGGATGCTTGAATTCAAGCCATCCCGGGGGTAAAAGTAAAGCCATAAACATCCCCCGAATCAGTCAAAACTCAGTCGCAGTGAAAGCGCGCTTTCTGTGCTTCATCTTGTTTGTGTTGACGCTGCTGTCACATGCAGCGGAACCACATGCTCTTTCGTTCAACCAAGCCCCCGGCAATTCTATCAACCTGCCAAAGGGAGTGGCGGATGAGATCCCTACCTGGACGGTGAACGATCGAATCGTGATGACTCCCTACTTTTACTGGTACGATACCTGGACACAGGCTCACCTACTGAATCCGGATCACTCGGATGCGCTGACCACGCATCCGGTCACCTTGACAGGATTTTCCTATAAATCGGTTCAATGGCACAAAACCCAGTTGCTGGATATGGAGGCTGCCGGCATCGATGTCGTGCTGCCGGTCTACTGGGGCGATCCATCGCAGTTGGCTGAAATTGGACCGTCGCACTGGAGCTATGCCGGACTTTCACCTTTGGTGGCTGCTCGTGAAGAGTTGTTGGAAGAGGGGAAATCGCCCCCACGCATCGGCATGTTCTATGACACCACCACGCTGGAGCACAACGTATGGAACGAGCAAGTGGATCTCACCACCCCGCGGGGACATGCTTGGTATTACGAATCCATCCGGGATTATTTTTCCTACGTGCCGCCCCAACACTGGGCCATGATCGATCATCAGCCGATCATCTTCACCTGGGTGTCCACTTGGGCGAAGGCATACGACCAGTCTCATGTTACCGAATCCAAAATAAGATTTGCGGAAGATTTTGGTGGAAAACCATTTTACCTCGTCAAAGAGATTTCATGGAACATGGAGGCGGATGATGTTTATGCCTGGGGCGGAGCTTTTGGTTTGAGACCGCTCAGTGTGGCGTCCATCGGTCCCGGTTATGATCATTCAAATGTTCCCGGACGCGATCCGGTCATTATTGATCGTGAAGGCGGCGATTTTTTTGAACGTAACTGGATTCGATTGCTGCGCTCTGGAATCAATCGCGTGATGATCGAAACCTGGAACGAATATCATGAGGGCACGGACATCTCGGATTCACTTGAATACGGTCGTCAATACATCAATCTCAACCGGCAGTACGCCGACCTCTTCAAAGAGAGATTTGTTCCACCACCCGTGGACGGGCCGTACGCCGAGTCAACGAAGGTTGATCTTGATTTCACGCACCCCAAAAATCTGGAAGCCATTCAATGGGTGGATTGGAGTGATGGTCCATCCGAACTGATCATGAACGACGGCGTAGCCTGTCGCACCTTCAAATCCGATCCTGATGATGTTTCCTACCTCTACTTTCGCGTGCATGATTCATTTCGGTGGGCGGGGACGCTGGATTTGAAACTGCGTGTCACGGCGGAGGTAGATCGGGATGCCACGATTGACGTTCAGTTTGATGGATCTGATGTGACGGCTCCATTCATGGGAGCGTATACCTTGGCGTCGGTGGCCCGTAAGGCCAGGATGGCGGCGGATATGGTGTCCTATGAGTTTGATCTCAAGGATGCGCGGTTTCTCAACTCACAGAACGGTGGGGCAGATTTCAGACTTCAGAAACTGAAGGGAGATATTTGTATTCGCTCTTTGGAGTTAATAAAGCCATTGGAAAACGACAACAATGTCAGTCAGGGGCCGGGGATATCTGTGCGATCCCTCCAAGATTCAAGTCTGGCTGTGACAGTTCAAGGCGAGCCTGGTACACGGTATGTTGTCGAATCATCGCGAAACCTTGTCCTTTGGAGCCCTCTATCCTCATTCCTGATTGAGGACAATCGGACAACGGGTGAACTGGACCTGCCAATTCGCTGGCCCATGCAATACTTCCGAGTGCGTCCAGCCTACCGGTAACCGCCTTTGCAAAAAGGTGGACGGATGTGTTCATCCCTTTCAACACCTCGCCACACTTTGGCAAGCGCGGCTACGTGGCTGCCTTCGCGAGAAGGTGGGCCGGCGCGTTCGTCCATTCTGTACCTCGCCGTATGTCGGATGACAGGGCCACACTTTGGCAAGTGCGGCTACGTGGCTTGCTTTTGGGGGAACAGAGCCGATGGATCAAACCAAAGAAAGCTCAAACTCATTGTAACCTTCGTTCAATGGCTTGCGTCTTCTGGAACATTGTCAAAAAGCGATCTGCTGTGGCAGGATGTGTTGTCCACGTTCACCCAACAAAGAAATGACTATCATTATGAAAATTATCAAACGTCATCATAGGAATGATCGTTCCTTCGATCTGTCTCGTTATCTTCAGCTCGGTGGGATCTGTTCCTGTTTGTTATTGTTTGGCCATGTATCCGATGCGCAGCCTGCCGGTCCTTTTGGAGGTCCTCCGGGACGTGGCCCGGGCGGCGGTAATCAAAATCGTGAGATTGTTGACCAGTTCGACAAGGATGGCGATGGACGACTCAATGCTGAGGAACGCGCAGCAGCCGTCGAATTCATCAAAACCAATCCGCAAGGTCGCGGTGGAGGTCGTCCCGGTTTTGGGCCCGGTCGTGGACGTGGTCCGGGTGGAGGACCAGGGGGATTCGGCGGTCGCGGCGGTCGCGGCAGACGCGGTGGGGCGGGTGGTCCCGGTGGTCGAGGCGGAAACCGGCCACCTACCTCCGAAGGCATTTCGTTGACCTCTGCCGATGTGGAACATTACCCGGACGCGCCCCTTTACGATGCCTCGGTTCTGCGTACTTTTTTCATCGAATTCGACAATCCGGAATGGGAAGCCGAAATGGTGGCCTTCAACAATACCGATGTCGATGTCCCCGCCAAGGTGACGGTCGATGGCAAGGTGTATCCCGATGTGGGGATTCATTTTCGCGGAAACTCTTCATTCGGTGTGGGCGATGGTTATAAGCGTTCGCTGAACCTCAGTTTTGATTTCGTGCATGATGGACAATCGGTCCATGGCTACCGGACCTTGAATTTCCTGAACGCAAATGCCGATCCGACCTATCTCCATACTGTGTTGTCCCTTCGCATCGCACGTGATTACATCCCTGCGCCCAAGGCAAATCTGGTTCGCGTGGTGATCAACGGAGAGAACTGGGGCATTTACGCCAACCAACAGCAGTTCAATAAAGATTTCCTGAAAGACTTTTTTGATACCAAAAAAGGCACGCGTTGGAAAATACCCCAAGGGGGAGGGCGGAATGGCATTGGAGCTTTCAGTTATGCTGGGGATGATGAAGAGGCCTACCGGGGCGTTTTCCAGATTAAATCCAAAGACAAACCCGAAGCTTGGCAGGCCATCATAGGCTTGGCAAAAACGCTTGATCAAACATCCCTGGAGTCCCTGGAGTCTGCTCTGGCTGACAAGCTGGATGTGGATAGTTTTCTTCGGTTTCTGGCGCTCGACAACGCCCTGGTAAGCGGTGATGGATTCTGGACACGTGGAGCTGATTACACACTTTATCTGGATCCGGACGGAAAATTTCATCTGGTGCCCTATGACATGAATGAAATGTTCAGCTTTCGAGGTGGTAGAGGGGGCCCCGGTGGTGGAGGTAGCAATTATCGAGGTGGCACTGGTGTGCAACTTGAACCACTCGCCGGTTTGTCCGACCCCGGCAAGCCCATCATACACCGGTTGTTGTCCGTTCCAGCTCTTCGAGAAAAATACCTCGGATACGTGCGCATGATTGCCGAAAAATCTCTCGACTGGAAAACGGTCGGCCCATGGATAAAACAATACCGTGAACTGATACAGAAAGACGTCCAACGCGAAACGCACAAACTCTTCACGACCGAGGCATTCCTGAGTGCCACAGCTGAAGAACCTGAGGGCGATAATCTAAGGGCGTTTTTCGATCAGCGTCGCGAATTTTTATTGAATCACCCAGACCTGAATTAGCCGTTTCAGGAAGGTAGATCGGACCAGCTTGTCCCGCGACTGCGTGGATCTCGGTCCGCCCCTGGTAGTCTGCGTTTTCAAAACTGCTTACCAAAGGGAATCCCTGGCGTAATCAAACCACAACACCCCTTCGTGCGTATTAGTGAAGGGCCATAGGCTGTTGGAAACCGCAGGCTTCCCAAACGGAAGTTGAAAGTAATCCAAATACCACAAGGGACGCGCCAGGGACGGCACGATCTACCTTGGGGTGGCCTGCAGGTAGATCGGACCAGCTTGTTCCGCGACTGCGTGGATCTCGGTCCGCTCCTTGTAGTCTGCGTTTTCAAAACTGCTTACCAAAGGGAACCTCTGGGGCAATAATTGTTATATTTGAAATTTACCGATCTTGTTTGCCTTGGTAGATTGCCTATGGGCTTTTGATAAATAAATTCAACGCCATTTATTGCCTCAATCATCATGAAAACGCCGAATATCCTAATATGTGCCCTCCTCCTGTTCGTTGTCTGCACGAGCTTGGACGCTTCGCCTGTCATCAATGATCACTTCTTGAGAGGCACGTTGCACCGGGCGCTCATTGAAGTCGCCGAGCGTGACGTTCACGTTACCGGCAGGGATTTGGCAAATCAATTGGAAGCTGCTCAAGGGGCCGAACTGCATGTCGAACCCTATCGTGCTGATTCCGCTGGTAAGATGGATTACGATACCCAGGTGCAGGGCGTTGTTCTGGTAGGGGCGGTTTTCAAATGCGGAAACTGTGACCAGTGGCACCTCAGCCGTGTGGCAACTGGTTGGGTGTTGTCCGAGGACTTCCGACCATGTTGATCGTCGATCGCGAAGGGATCGTGCGGGACGTGATTGTTGGATTCAGTCAGGAACTGAGGAGTGTGCTATCGGGTAAGATTGTTCCGTTGCTTTGAACACGAAAGTTGCACTAGATCCAAATGAGTGATCCATCATGTTAAAACTTATGAAAAAGCAGGGGATGCGTTTTTCTTTCAGAGGGATAGCGCTCGCGGGGATTTCGTTGGTTTGCGTTATCCTCGTGCTGGTCTTTTTGTTGGCTCCCAAGCATCCTGCAGCGGTGATCACGGTGGTTGACTCTTTGGGGAAACCGATCAGCGGCGTCAAGGTGAAGTGCGTTGCAACACTATTGATGTCGTGTTAAATCCACGCTGCTGATTTTACCAGGCACCCGGAAATATCCGAAGAAATGGGCAGAGATCGAACCTGGTTCCTTAATTGGGATTGTTCGGGATAGAGGGAGGGGGGGCTTGTCCTGCTGGAAGGTGACTCTTATGCATCCGAATGACATCTTCCCAGAGCAGTTTGGTGATTTGTTTTCGGTCCTGATCTTTTGGATATCTGGTTTCTCCGAAGGTGATGTGTGCCCTGACCGATTTAAGGCACAGCATGCGAATCAAATGCGGGGCAAATGCCATGTCGCCCCAGAAATAGACGTCATCTATCAACGCCCCGCCTTCACATTCATAACTGACGTAGGCGGGAGTCACCGGTTGCTGTTTGTCACAGGCCGGTTTCAGAAGTGATGAACGAAATGGTAGGATGGTTTCTCCATTGGAGCTTGTTCCTTCGGGGAACATGACAATCAGGGCGTTTTCATCCCAAACATCTGCGAACGATTCCGCCAGGGCATGCAGATCCCTCTTTTTCTCCCGCTTGACATAAAGCGTCCCCGCGAACTGAGTGAGCCATCCAATTGCCGGCCACCACCTGACTTCCGCCTTGCTGAGAAATGTGGCAGGCGTGGTGGTGCCAAGGACAATGATGTCCAGATAACTGAGATGATTGGCGACCAACATGCCTTGCTCGGGAGGCTTTCCATGGACGGTGACTTTGACATCCAGTGATGCTGAGACGTTGCGGCTCCATTTCATCATCCATTGATTGCGTTCCCGGCGTGATACGGCTCCCTTCAGGCGCATGCGGAAGCCGTCCAGACCTGCCCGGGTCAACATCACCAGGAACCGGCACAGTCTGGACGTAAAACGAATCGGATGTGAGAATACACGCCACAACATGACGGGGGACAATGTGCCTAATTCAACAGGCCGATGGCAATCTGTGAGTGTATTTTTCTCACACGAAGGCACTAAGGCACAAAGTTTGTGAGTATGCCGCATCAACTCAATTTCTTAAATCTTCGTGGCCTGTTGGCTTCGTGTGGGAAAATAGGTTGTTCGGGGGGGGCGAATGAATAGAATTTGAAGATGAGATGTCCAAAATCAAGGGATTGCTATCCAATCTTGAGTTCGGTAGGATTCCTCGTCGTTAAAAATTGAATCAAGCACCCTTTCATTGTTTTAGCTATATGAACCTTTTTACCAAGTTACATTCTGTGGTTCAGATGTTTGGCGCCGCGGCATTGCTTGCCGCAGGGTCTGCCGTTGCAGCCGAGCCCGTCAATCTCTGGATCAGTTCCTTTCAGGACAAGACCTATTATGAAAAAATGGTCAAAGAATATCAGGCCAAAGTGGATTCTGAGTTCAAGGCTGATATTCAGGCTTTTGGATTCCGTGAAATGCCGGACAAGTTGGCCATTGCCATCAAAACCGGAACCAATCCACCTGATATTGTGCAATTGGATGAGGTGCTGTTTGGGACTTACCTGGCCGATGAAGTGCCTTTCGTAAACCTCGCCGAACGTGTCCAGAAAGCCGAGTTGGACAAGGGGATTGTGCCCCAGCGTTTGAAGTTGTTTGCCAAAGGCGACGCCATTTACGGTCTTCCCCAATCACTGAGCGCCATGGTGCTGTATTACCGCACAGATCTGTTCAAGGAACACGGAATCGATCCTGAAGATATTTCCACTTGGGACGATTTTGTGGACACAGGACGCGAACTCGCCAAAAAGAACCAGGCACTGATCGCTCTTGACCCCACTTACTTCGAAATTCTGCTCCGGCAAAAGGGCGCTGATTGGTTTGATCGCGCCGGCCGGATGTTCCCCGATGAGGCGGAAGCCGAATCGGTGATGAATTGGTTGTATATGTTGAACGACGAAGGTATTGGATTGATCCCTGAGCGTGCCAGCATCTTCGATCCTGTCTTCTTCAGCAGCATGGTGAATTACGGCGAAGTGCTCAGCATCATCGGAGCCGACTGGTATGGATTGGACATGATCCAGCAATTTTCTCCCGAACTCAAAGGCAAATGGGGCGTCATGCCATTGCCAGCCTGGAAAGATCGTTTTGGTGTTCCCGGGCGTCGTACTTCCACTTTCGCGGGACAGGGATTGCTTATCTACAAGAACAGCAAAAAAATCGAAGAGGCATGGAAATTCATTGAGTGGGTGATGAAGAATACCGATGCCAACGTCGAGCGTTTTGTCGGGGGCAACAGCTTTCCGGCCTATCAACCGGCGTGGAAAGACGAACGTCTCCACCAGCCAAATGCCTACTTCAGTAATCAGAAATTCGGGGACCTGTTGACACAGCTGGCTCCTGAAGTGCCAGAAGTGGTCATGCATTCCAAACGGCCTCAAGCCGTCTTCCTGTTTCAGGAAAACTTCTTCAGTTCGGTGATGTATGGCCAGATCAGCCCCAAGGAAACCATTCGTCAAATGCGGACGATGTTGAAGGAGTAGGCGTTCGCGCCATTTGATCCGGAACCTGTTCCCATCGCTTTCATGAACTTTGCAAGGCGCCACGCAGTATATGGACTGCTGGCGCCTTTTTTTATTCTCTTCATTTGCTTCTGGCTCGCGCCTCTGATCGGGGGGGTGCGCATGAGTCTCTACTCTGACAAATTGTTCGGAGAATCGTCCTTTGTCGGGCTGCAGCACTACCAGGAACTTTTGGAAGATGGACGATACTTCAAGGCGGTGCGCAACACGGCGGTCTACACATTGGCATCGCTTGGACTGATTCTGCCATTATCATTGTTGCTGGCCCATGGGTTGAAGTCGGTGCATGCCCGTTTGAGGCCGGTATTTCAGTTCATCATGCTGCTTCCCGGACTCACACCGCCTGCGGTGTTGGCCTTGTTGTTTCTGTTGGTCTTTCACGGGCGCCAGGGATTGTTGAACCAATGGTTTGTGGTTCCATTCGGAGGCAAACCCATCAACTGGCTGAAAGATCCCGACTTTATCCTGATGGCATTGGTGCTTCAGTGTGTCTGGCGTTGGTTGGGATTCATTACCTTTTTTCTGGTGGCCGCCATGGAATCAATCCCCAGAATGTATTACGAAGCCTTGCAGGTGGAATCCACCAAAGCCTGGCATCGATTCCGGTGGGTAACCTTGCCATTCCTGAGGCACGTGCTGTTGTTTTGTCTCGTTTATTTGATTGTGGATGCCTTCGCGCTTTTCAGTGGAGCGTATGTGCTGCTGGGCGGCTCGGGTGGAACTGCCGATGCCGGATTATTGCTCGTGTCCTATACCTACCAAAACGCCTTTTCCTTCGGCAAATTCGGCACCGCCGCCGCCATGAGCGTGATGGTAGCCCCCTGGTTGCTGTGCCTGCTCTGGGGATGCTTCTGGGGATACCGCAGATGGACTGCCCGTGGCGCGGTTGGGTAGATCGGACCAGCCTGTCCCGCGACTGCGTGAATCCCGGTCCGCCCCTTGTGGTCTGCGTTTTCAAAACTGCTACCAAAGGGAACCTCTGGCGTAATCAAGCCGCAACACCCCTTCGTGCGTATTAGTGAAGGGCCATGGGCTGTTGGAAACCGCAGGCTTCCCAAGCGGAAGTTGAATGTAATCCACATACCACAAGGGACGCGACAGGGACGTCACGTCTCTACCAGGGGTGAACTGCAGGTAGATCGGACCGTCTCGGTCCGCTCCTTGTGGCATGCTTATTCAAAGGTGCCATCCAAAGGAAAACCCTGACGCATTCAACCCACAGATCACCAATAGCTGCATCGGTGAAGAATGTTGGTCAATGACGACAGCGGGCTTCCCGAAACGGAGGTTGAATGGACTTCGGGCACCCAAAGGGACGCGTCAGGGACGACACGTCTCTACCCTCAGAGACGGCTTGGCTGTTCTGAATTGGATCTGGATTTTGCTTGATGTACGGGCGTTCGGGGTTCATGAAAGACAGGTAACCATTTCCACAGTCATGAGCACTCATCTGAATTCTATTTCGCGCCGGCAATGGGCCAAATCAACCGCAGGGATCCTTGTCGGCGGAGCTTCTGTTTCTGAATCACTTTTGACTTCCTCCCTGTGGGGACAGGGTGATCAGGATGCAAGACAGCCATTGAACCGTTTCCCCCGGATGGTCCAGGAGTTTTACGTTCGACGTGTGCGGGAGGAGACCGGGAAGAGCGACAAGATCCGGGGCTCTTTGCAATCCAAATCCGATGCCGAATTATACGTTAAAACCATTCGCCATCACATACGTGCTTCCTTTGGGCCCGAGCCCGAACGGACACCTTTGAATGCTCGCATCACCGGTGTGCTTGAGCGCGATGGTTACCGTGTTGAAAAGCTTGTGTTTGAAAGCCGTCCGGGCTTCCTGGTCACAGCCAACTTATATGTCCCGACTGGTCGCGACAAACCGATGCCCGGTGTGATCGGCACTTGTGGGCATTCCTCCAATGGCAAAGCCGAAGCTGCTTACCAATCCTTTTCCCAGGGCTTGGCACGCATGGGTTATGTGGTGCTGATTTACGATCCTATCGGACAGGGGGAACGGTTGCAATATGTGAACGATGACCTGAGATCTACTGTGGGTGTCGGGGTGAGAGAACACTTGTATGCCGGCAATCAACAGTTCCTGGTGGATGAATTCATCGGTTCATGGAGAGCGTGGGATGGGATACGTGCTCTGGATTATTTGCTGACACGCGAGGAAGTGGATCCAAACCATATCGGCGTGACCGGTAATTCCGGTGGCGGCACCATGACCACCTGGCTGTGTGGCTTGGAATCACGATGGACGATGGCCGCACCCAGTTGTTTCGTGACCACGCTGCGGCGCAATCTGGAGAACGAACTGCCGGCCGACACCGAACAATGTCCTCCTCGGTGCATCGATCTGGGTGTGGATCATGTTGATTGCCTCATCGCGATGGCGCCCAAACCTGTGGTCATTCTGGCCAAGGAAAAGGATTACTTTGATGTGAGAGGCGCGCGTCGGGCATTCGAACAGCTCAAGCATGTGTATCGTTTGTTGGGGGCGGAGGATCAGGTGAAGTTTTTTGTCGGCCCCACTTATCATGGATTCTCACAGGAGAACCGGGAAGCCATGTATGGCTGGTTCAATCGTGCGACTGGCATTCAACAAAGTTCGCCCGAAGCTGATATCAAGTTGGAAAAAGACGAGGATCTGCAATGTGTGGAAACCGGTCAGGTTGCTTCGCTTGGGTCCAAAACGGTTTTTCATTTTACCGCGGCCAAAGCAAATGACCTCAAACAACAACGCCCTGAACTTTCGGCCAATGCGATTCGCCGGAAGCTGGCCGACTGCCTTGCCTTGCCCGCCAAGCCGGTGGCACCTTATTACCGGATTTTGCGTCCTCGCGGCAGTCGTGGATATCCACACCCGCATGTGACCACCTATGTCATCGAATCCGAACCCGGCGCTCAGGTGGTGGTTTATCGTCTCGGTCAGGAACGTCATTACTCCCGTCCCAAATCCGAAGTGAAAGATGCCGTTTTGTATGTCTCTCATCATTCAGCGGACGAGGAATTGCGGTCCGATGATTGGGTGCGAGGTCTGGTTCCATCCGATCTTTCACAGAAAGCATTCTATGCCTGTGACGTGCGTGGCATCGGTGAATCCAAGCCGGACACCTGCGGTGAAAACTCATTCCTGCAGCCGTATGGCAATGATTACTTCTATGCCATTCATGGTATCATGCTGAATCGTCCTTATGTCGGACAGAAGACCTTGGATGTACTGCAGGCTCTGAGGTGGCTGGAGCAGGCAGGCCATGAGCAGGTTCATGTGGTGGCAAAAGGTTGGGGGACTTTGCCGGCTGCGTTTGCCGCTCTTTACAGTGAAAAAGTGACCTCGGTCACTTTGAAAGATGGAATCGATTCCTTCCATTCCATCGCCACATCCAAAGAATACGACTGGCCACTGTCAGGTTTTGTCCCGGGAATGCTTAAGGCCCTGGATCTACCCGACTGCTACACTCTGTTAAAGGCGGAAAAGGATTTCAGGATGTTGTGAGTAATTGAAGTTGGGAGGTTCGATTTATCCCCACCACCCGCCTTGAGGAATCTGCGTGATGACGTAGGTTAACGCAGATCTAAAGGTGTGGATGCCGGGTTCTGATGTTGTTTTCCCAAGACAGTTTGCTGAGCTGAAACTTTGTGATATACACAAGTCAATTGTTAAACATCTGCGATAATCTGCATCATCTGCGGTTTAAAAAAAATAAACCTGTCAGAATCTCTATCCGGAAATGACTTTATCGATGGCCAGCCTTAGTTCTTCGTAGACTTCCTCGGTCGGTCGATCACCGTCAATAACGTTGAATTTATAGGTCCGCTTCATTTTGAGGAATTCTTTTTGGATCAGGTGCTGATACTTCACGAAGCTGTCGAACATGTCGCGAGTGAAACCCAGGTCCATGCCACTTTCCCAATAGTCCAGGCTCTGCGTTTTGGCCAGGTTGCGTTGAATGAGCTGCTGGGGGGAGACATTCAGGTAAAACACCGCATCCGGTACGAGCGCAATGCTGTAGAGGTTTTTGACCCAATCCCGGTTCATGCCACGCACCAGGTCGCGCGCCATCAGTGTGTAAATGTAGCGGTCTGCAATCACGATGAAACCGGCCTTCAGGGAGGGAATGATCATGTTCTCCAACTGATCCGCGAAGTCGGTGGCGTAGAAAAGACTCATGGTGGTTTGACTCAGAATGTTTCCTTCCTGTGCGCGTTCCAGTTCTTCACTGACGAGGGTGGAGCGTTTGAGTCCGACTTGAACGGTGGCGTGTCCGTTGCCCTCCAGCCAGTCGACCAGTTCGCGGATCTGAGTGGAACGTCCTGAGCCGTCCGCACCCTCCAGTACGATCAGCTTGCCGGTTAATTTCTCAAGAGCCATCTTGGGGATGCCGCAGCCATAGGATTGCTTGATGGAGGGAGCAGGCAAGGCCACCTTGAGTTGCTTGCGATACTGAGCTTTCCGACGCTCCTTGTGTGCTTTTACCGCTGATTTGGATTTTCTCGATGTCGTCATGATCAATCCTTTTTATAAGCGTCGAGGTTGATGTGTTCGGAGATCAATTGTCGAAGAATGCTCTGCTGTTCTTCCACTCTCCCTTTCGCATCGACGAGCAGGAAGTCAAACTCCGTGCTCATGGCCAGGTATTGCTCCAACTGCATGCCTTGAAAGAGTCGGAAGGATTCATACATGTCCGACGAAAAATTCATGTCCATGCCCGCTTCGAAATACTTGAGCTGTGGGCGACCGTCCAGGATCCGGCCCAGGGTGGTTTCCAGTGGAGCTTTGAAAAAGAATACCAGATCAGGTTGGGCGGCAAACTCGTAGATGCCTCTTACCCAGTCGGGTGAACAACCTCGAACCACATCCCGGGCAAACGCGGTGAAGATATATCGGTCGCACAGCACCAGGTAGCCCGCACGCAGCAGGGGAACCAATTGACGTTCGTAACGATCCGCAAAATCGGTGGCGTGAATCAGACTGAAAGTGGTCGGGGTGAGCAATTCACGATTCTTCCCTTTGCTGGTGGCCGACTTCACCAACACCGACGAATTCCATTCACTGAAAAAGACCTTGAGCCCCTGCAGTTCCATCCAGCGCTTGATCAGCTTGATCTGAGTGGACTTGCCGGAACCGTCCAGGCCCTCCACAGCGATCAATCGCCCCGGATACCCAAGCTGTCCGAATGTTTTGTTACTCATGGACACTAACCTACTTCACATTGCCCATACACGAAAGCAGGAAAAAATAGGGAAATATACCGGTAGCTGCCTTCGCAAGAAGGTGGCCCGACGCGCTCGTAAAGGATGTGGACGCACACAGGTTCGGAAGGTATGACCACGCTTTGGCAAGCGCGGCTACGTAGCTGCCTTCGCAAAAAGGTGGCCGACCCGCTCTATCTTTTTTACGTATTATTCGGTATGAACCATCTGCAGAAACAGGTCGATATGTCTCAAATGCTTCATGTGGTCTTCGCCGGTCTCACCTTCGAATTCCAAAACATGAAACCGGCCTTTTTGGAAATGACTCCATTCAACCATTCCTCCAGGGTGCTCCTTGCGCTCCTGAATGCGTTTGCCACTCAGCCCGTCTATCAACCATGCTGCCGTTTCCTTGGTGGAAGCGTATTCCGGGGTGAACAGTTGAGTGTGCGAAATGATCATCTGCTTTTTTCCCGTGACCGCCTGTTTTGCGAATGAAAGGAATGGCTCCATATGGGAGGAATTCACCTTGCGATCCTCAATCTCCCCCACGAATCCCGCGTAGATGGAATCCGCCATGATGATGGCATCGATTTGTTCGACATTCTCGGCTTGTTTGAGCAGTTCGCGGACGCCTCCGAATCCCGCGCTGAACGACATGAGGATGATGCGGCGAAAGGTCGGTGTTGTGCCATACCCTTCTTTGCTGAGGATGACTTTGGTTTCCTGCAAAAGTGAAGGAAACACGCTTGGATCCTGGAAATGTTTTTTATAAACACTGGACAATCCCGGAAGCGTGATGTTCACGTGGATCGCATCGGGGTGAGGTTGCCGAATATTCTTTTCGACCGTCCCTGGAGCCCCATGCAAATGAAGAATCAAGTCCGGCGCTTGAGGTCGAATGGTCCCGGTGTTCGGGATGAAGAGACGGCCAGTAGTCAGGGTGAACTCTTTGGTTTCGCAATGCGCAATGATAGTATGCATCCCTATCAGCAAGCAGCTAATCAGACTTAATCCTATTCCATAGGTTTTATGAAACACCCTGACAGACATCACAATCTCTCGTGCTGTCATTGTGCGTGGCAGTGGCAAAAAGTGTCAACCATTGGGCGCATTCCAGAATTGAAATCCCACAATAGGTTTCGGGGGTGTGTTTTGGGGCTCACTTGGACACTTTTGTGACTTCACGAGCATGCCATACCCAATCGCCTTTACGGACTTGGATGCCGCCACGCTTCGCCTCCAATGAAAGCTGACCGCCGTCATCGACCTGGTTCCACCCTGCCGAATAAAGACTGAAATGCTCGTCTCCCTCTCGATGATAGTGAAATGGGTGGCCTGTTATGACGTCATTAGGTAGGGGGTGACTCTCAGTGTGAGTGAGTTCAGTCAACGAATCGGGTAGTTGCCCTTCTCGTATTTTGTGGGCTGTTAACAGGCATGCGACCTGTGCGAGATGTGCATAATTTTGCGCAAGTGACATTTTTAGTCTGGTTCCCGATACGGCGGGGACCATCATTTTGGAGATCACTCGGTGGTTCATTATAATGGAGAACATGTCGCCGCCTGATGCACAAAATTTTTGAAGTCCAATATCTGCGGATTGGAGTTTTTGAATATCTACTTTGCGATTCAAGTGATCGATTCCTTGGAAAATAAAATCATCATAAGCACGATGGAAATTGACTTGTTCCATATAAATCCATCCAACGGGTATGATGGAGGAAAGGAGACGCCGACTGAGTGAAGGTTGCTCTTTGTAAGTTCCCAATTGATCTGCCTTATCCAAGGCTCCAATCTTGTCCCCGACAACGCGCAACATAGAAATATATTCATTTACAACTGCTCGCTCAGCAGCAAGACCGCGATCAAAGGCTTCAAACCAGTCAAATGTTGTCAAATGTTCTTGAACTCGGAGCAGTTGTGGTTCTGTCCAGTGGTCTCCAATCAGTCCCTCCCAAAGGACTTGCAGGAAACCCTCAAGCATGGATCGTCTGACCAATTGAGTGATTAAGAATGGTTCTTGCGCTAGGGATTTGTTTAGGGAAAACATGAGTTCCAAGTCGGCAAAAGCCGAGTCCGCGGTATTGTCGCTCAGTGACGCCAGCGCCCGTAGGGTGAGGATTGAGTTCATGTTCTTCAATACGGAAAGGTGGGGGACTAAAATGATTGGCGACTCCTCGTTATCATTAAGCATTTTAAATCTGGAGTAGGGGCGACGACTTGCTTCCCTGATTTCTTCCAGTTCTGCTCTGAATTTTTCCAGTCCAAAGAGGATATCTTGTGCCGGCGTACCTGAAACTTCTGGCGACTCAAATTGATCGCTTTCCTGAAAATAGGATTGAAAGTAGGCCAAATCGACTGGCTTCCCTACGTCAAATCCTTCCAGGCTGATATGTCTACCTTTTTTCGTTCGATGATCACTCAAAGAGATTTCCATCACACGCTGAGCCCCATCCGGATCTTTGAAGACATTCGTTGAGGAAGGATCCAGATCGACAACGGGCGCCAAAAGCGGAGTCATGGCAAAGTTCTGATCGTCAGGAACCCTTTGTGGAAGGATTTCATTTAGAGACAAAGGGATGTTTCGTTTAATCAGATCTGACTGATAGCCTGACCAGGCACGTTTCCCTCGATACAGCTCATAGGTGTAAAACACAGCAACAAGTGTCGCAATCACGGCAAGTGTCAGTGCGAATCTCCTGAATGTGGTCCAAGTCAAGAACCGCCTAAAGAACTGAGCTCTTGTTCGTATCAAAGTAATACAGCGACTGAAAAATGGGAATTGACCTTCTAAGGGGGAGGGTTTCTTGCTGGAATCTTTTTCCTTCATCATCTTGCCTTTGTTTATTCGAGTGGTGATTAAAGTATGATTGAGTGAATCATGCTGAATGACTTGTTTTCAACTGACTGCGAGGTCTAGAAATGGGGGGGTGATTAGGAGGAGGGGATGGAGCAGGCAAAACGGATTTCTCATCCATTAATTCAGTCAACTGCAGATTCATTGCATTCCTGGTTTTAGCCCAGGTTTGCAGGTCTGGAATGGAATCGGGTGTTTTTGGCGCCGTTTCAAAGTGATTTTTCAGATGTAAACCAAGGATACAAATCCAGATTGCTGACAGAGTGCCCCAGGCCCCACTACTTGGTTGAATGATTTTGCGCCAGAATAGACCTGTCCAGATCATTGGCCATTTTAGGATGGAAGGAGTTGGGCTTTCCGGATTCGTTGAAACGTCCATTATTTGATCAGGCAATTCTTTTATGACCGAAGCCCGTATTTGGTCCAACGTTGAACCTGACTTTTCGTATTTGCTGAACAGTGCCTTCTTGATCGGGTTCATATCTTTAGATGAGTTAATTTGGAATTCATTGCCTTTTTGGCGTAATGCAAACGTGATTTCACAGTTCCGATCCCCGTGCCTGTGATGTTAGAGATCTCTGCCAACGAGAAATCCTCCAAATAATGCAACAACACGACGGTTCGATGTTCTGTGGAAAGGTTGTTGAGGTGATCCAGGATTTCCTGATGGATTTCGTTTTGGATCAGCGATTCGCATGGACCATTTGAAAGATCCATGGCTTCCGCGGAAGTTGATTCGATGATGGGTTCAAACACCTTGGATTGACGTCCGGATTTCCTCCAATGATCGATGCAACACTGATGAGCAATGCCAAACAGCCAGGACCCTATTCGTTGATCATTACGAAGGCCATTGATGTTTTTGACGGCTTTAACCAGCGTGTCTTGCACCAAATCCAACGCGATGGATTGATTTCCAATGAGTTCAGAAACATAAGCAAAGAGTGGGAGTTGAAAACGACGAATCAGCGCGTCCCAAGCCTGGTCACAACCCTTGCGAGCTGCTTCAACCGGAAGATCTGATTTATGCGAGTATTCAGCCATTTCACCCAGTAGAACGTTTCAAACCCAAAAAGGTTCAAAAAAATGCTCCTTGATAGGGATTCCTTGGGATGACTCGCTCGCGCAACCAGTCCGAGATCTCCCTGTCACTAACGTCTCGCATGTGATTGTTATCTTAAAGCAAGATTCAGTCATGCTCCTTATGCATAGCTTTTCCGGAATCATTTAGCCGCAAGCGGTCTGTTGCTTTCGGCTTCGTGGGAAAAGATTTTCAGATTTGACTATTCCGCAATTGGATTAAATTGGACGGATTTGCCTGTCCCAGCCAATGCCGGGAGGGATTACCTCAACCTTTCCAGTCCTTGATGATTTGATCCACTGTGTCCCGCACTGCATCCCTGGCCTCATCTCTGTCCTGACCTTTTGCCAATAGTTCATCATAGGGTGTTTCGGCATGTCTGATGT
>Ga0255772_10001767_pt1 | contig 21377 bp, 34 predicted proteins | sample 071ome_34_FD_179970 | JGI IMG/M metagenome (GOLD analysis project Ga0255772, IMG submission 179970) | Coastal salt marsh microbial communities from the Groves Creek Marsh, Skidaway Island, Georgia - 071411BT metaG (version 2) | ecosystem: Environmental > Aquatic > Marine > Intertidal zone >...
GCTCTAAAGAAGAAAAGCATCAGACCAACCCATACCATGATAATCATATCTAGGGGAGGTAGATGATCTGACCAGCCCATGATAACGGCTAAAGATGTAGGAATAGTTGCCCCATGTATGAGAACCATTCCAATCCAACCACCGATTTCTGCTATTTTATTTTTCATGCTCATAATATAGTCTTTTTCCCCTCGAAAGTCAATAACTTTGTGCAGCTAAAAAACCAATAGAATCAATGATTTAACGCGAGGCCGGCCCCCCGCTAACCTATTGATTTTAAAGGATTTTTGCCAGTATCACAACCTGTAAAGCTAGAACGGCAATCGGCACAATGGTCCTAATCAATTCCATCGTATGGTTGCAATTATCTAGGGCAATTTCTAGTTTAGTTTTATTCTTAAGCATGGAAAACCTTTCGGCCCCCGCCGCCTAAGCGGCAGGGGCAAAGTTGTCACGAATTTCTTCCTTCGTGGGATTGATATTTTTGTTGACCCGCTCTTGAACCTTTTTCCAAGGATGCGGTTCAAACTGCGACGGATGATTGACGATGGGAAGCGACTGCTTACGAGCCAAAACCTTCAGCAAAATTTGTGCTTCGATTTTGGTATCCTCGTAACCAGTATGCGCTTCCTCGAAGTCTGGTAAACGCATCTCGTACCGATAAACATCCTCGGCACGAGAGCGAACGTTACCCGCCGCCGACATTTCGGCAATGTATCGCTTTGGGCAAGAGGAAGCCCACGCATCCCAAATATCGAGAAGTCGAATCGGTTTTGTGAGAAATCGCTTGCCCAACATCGTCGCGCAAGTTAGGGAAAGCTGGCGAGTATCAAACGCGGCATTATAGGCGCAAATGACAGGCTCACAATCCATCTTCCGCAGCTTGTTTAGATGACGATTGAAGCGGTCGCGGAAATTGGAAAACGTAATCGGTCGCACGTTATGCTGCCAAGCCATTTCCCAATAATCCGCGATTTTGTGGCGATAGAACGGATCATCCTTGACGAGTACATCACGGAACAGATATGAACCTTTGCCGTAATGGTTACCTTGTCTGTCGATTGAAGTCCAACCCGCATCGAACACTAGCCCGTTGCGCTTGGTCGTTTCGGTGTCTAGCACCACAAAAATTTGCTTTTTCATTAGCCTGTCATCTGTTGTTTGAGCTTTTCGACCCTACTATAATGGTGAAGCGCCCTGTTTGTCAAGCGTTTTCTATGTGCCGGATCGATAGCCTCGTTAGTGGATAGCCAGAAATGTCTGGCTATCCGTTCCTGTCTGCGAATTTCCTTCGCAATGACTCCATTTTTAGTTTGCATCGGAAGCACCCATATCCGAGATGAGCGACTGGATACGAACAAGGGCTTCCTTAGTCGCACCTTCCAAGCCTTTGCTATCGAAGCCAAGGCCATCAATGGCGTTGAGAATTTCCTTCTTAGAAGGGCCATCCTTCTTAGCCGCTGCCGATTTAGTCGAAGCGACATAAAGGCCATCGCGTACCAGCTTGGCACGAATAGAACGAACAGGCTTTTCCATAGCCTCTGCGATCTGCTCCAGACCATCGTTGCCGAGTTCGGCATACATTTCGTGAAGGCGAGAAACCATTTCCTCGGTGTAGTTCACAGTCTTGTTAGTCATTCCCAAATTCCTTTCCTTTATGTTTGGGGTTCCTAGAATAACGCACTTTAACACGAACCATGCGCGTTGTAAAGCATTTATTTTGCCGTAATGCAGCGGCAATGGGGTTGCGGCGTTTTGGGCCATTTCCTTTTACCTTCCTGTTCGTGTTTCCTTTCATGGTCATAATATAGTGCATCGGGCGGATAAAATCAAGAACTTTCTGCACGAAAAAGACCAATAGAATCAATGACTTGCGGCGGGGCGCGCCCGCCCCTAACCTCTTGTTTTAAAACGAAAATTCTAACTGTGGAGATCTTATCAAGTTATAGGCAACTTTTGTGGCTTCTTCAATCGGTATTTTAAAAATTTCTGATGATCCCTGAAACACTCTCATTGGGCCTAGATATCTCTCATAATCATCCGACCAATGATATTTCCTACACGAATGTAGGTCAAGGTGAACTTCCTGTTCTAAGTCATATGGGTTTACATTTAATTTATGACAGTTATAAGCAGCAAACTTAAAATCCCTCATGTGCCTGTTTAGACGCCATTGACCTCCTGCAAACTGGCCCCATCGTTTTACAGGATTTTGTCTAGTGAACCCTATTTTTGTTTCATCATCTATTGATAAAAAGTAAACCCAGCTATGGATTGAAGGTAGGTCTGGCCGATCTAAGTTACGCTTGTTTTCTTCTTCTGCTCTTTCCTTATAATATAAGGATACACAATACATATTGTTGAAGTCATTCTCATACATATTTTTTTCCCTTTTTCAGAAAAGGTGACGGCTTACGCCGCCACCATATCTGCGCGAGTGATTCGCTCGTGTGCAACCTTTGCAGGAAACGTGTCAAAGATTGTATTGACTGCCAATACCTTTTTGCGAGCAAGGGACCGAAGCAAAATCTTTGCCTCGCCCTCACAATCTGCTAGGGCATAGTGGTGCTGGATGTAATCAGGTTCAAGTTCAAACCGTCCAACATCCTGAGCCGTGGTTTTCATCCAACCTTTAGCGGTTCGCTTTTCCGACTCGTAAGAACGTGGGCAGGACTTTGCCCATTGCATCCAAATATCCAGCCAGTCAATTTTAGCTGTGACAAAAGACGAAAGCGAAGGGTCCGCGATACCTTTTAGGATACCATGCTGAACTATGTAGCGATCAGGATGTAACGTGAATTCGGTCATATCCAGTCGGTCATAATCGAATTGAGCGTTATAAGCTGCGACAATTACGCGATGACCTTCGGACTGTAGCCAACCGATTTCACGGTTGAATTTATTCCGAACATCGTCCCACGAACCATGCGAGATTTTTCGCTCATCAAACAACACCGCATAATCTGCGAGTTTCTTAACCAGCTTTTCATCCTCTCGGAAAACTTCGGTAAAAAAGTATGATCCGCGAGAATATTCTTTTCCGTTCCTATCAATCGCAATCCATGCGAAATCGTGAACAGAACCATTGAAACCTGAGGTTTCTGTATCAATAACAAAAAAGACTGTAGGTTTAATCGGCACGTTTTTTCCTTTCATACCGTAGGGGAAGAAGTTTATAGGCGGTTGAGCGTTTTGTCTGCCCATCCATGTTTGCCATTATAACAGATAACGGCGAAAATTCAAGCATAAACTGGCGACACACTCCACAAGGCGGGATTGGCGTTTCGCTATCTGCGACGATTGCGATTGCCTTGGGCTTTTTGCCTTGATGAATCGCCGTTGATAGGGCGACTCGTTCCGCGCATACACCAGCCGCCGAACACGCGACTTCTACATTTGCGCCAGTTACAATCGAACCATCCTCACACATAACAGCCGCACCAACCTTATAACCGCTGTATGGTGCAAAGCCCGCTTCACGGGCTTTGATTGCGTGTGCTACCAGTTTATCCATTAGGACACCTTGCGGGGAAAGAGCCAGCCGCGATACGCTTCAGGCTTAGTCTGCGCGGTAAGTGTACCATTCCGGCGAAAGTATTCCGAATAATGAACCCACTGTCCATCTACCAGAAAGCCCCATTCACGAACTCGCTTGAACGTGAAGAACAGCGACCAAACCTTGCCTTCAGTACCTGGACGAAGTTCAACCCAATGGAACGCCTTAGAACCACGGAAACCCCAAGAACCTGCCCGCTTTTCTGCGACACCCTTGGGAGTATGTTCACGATAACCCTCGGCAAGGATAACGCCACCTGATGCCCACGGATGGTCATGCAAATCAGGACGGTCACCCTGATGGAAATTGTGAAGCATCACTTCACAAAAACGTGATTTCACGATATAGTAGCGTTCCATATACAGAACAGGCTTGCCGTCTGGACCTTCGCGGTATAGTGACCGCTTGCCACCATTTCGTTCGATATAGCTTGCCAATTTTTCAAACCAACGCATTGTTTAACCTCCGATTGATCGTTGCTGAGTTGAGACAAGTGATACCAGATTTTCGCATTGCAGAGATGACGGGTATCGCGTCATCGAACATGATATGAACCTTATCACGGAATTGCTTCAGGTTCAAGAACTTTTTGAGCCTTCCGACTTTTAATTTTGCATCGCCTCTAGTGTCGCTTTTTTCGCGAGAAAAGAATTGATGGAATTTTAGGTCGTGAGCCTTCATGAAATCCAAATCATCTTGATCTACTGTGCGAGAGGTGGAAACTATGATATAATTTCCTTCAGCATACAGCCTACGCATCTCGCTTGCTAGGGGAAGAAGCGTATCCTTGAAAATGTTTTCACGATTACGCTTTGAGAAGTACCCTTGCAAATCAAGGGTTCCGTCTGGTTTGTTTGGGGTCCGGTGACTTGAGTCGATCACCGTTCCGTCTAGGTCGAATATGATTACGTTTTTCATGCTCTCTTTATACTCCATCCAGCCAGCCGAGTCAATAACTTTATGCAGCAAAAAAGTGTTTAATTTCAATGAGTTAGCGCGGGGCATGCCCGCGCCTAAGTATTTGATTTTGTTGCTCTTTTTGCGGTAGGCCCCTCTTCCAACGCCAGTCCGCTTGGCGACCCAGTTCTGTCGCCTTTCCATGAGGTTACTTAACCTTCACCGCCGTAATCTCTCCAGAGATCCCAAATTTCTTCTTCAGTCATCAATCCGATTCCTCTATCAGTTGCGCGAGGGAAGAACCATGCACAGAAAAATAATCTTTTTGTTGCGCTGCTAGGGCGCGGTCCTTGTCGGTTTCATGTGGACAGTTCAAAACCCCGCAGGGAAAGATCGCTGGTCCACCGTCACAGTTCGACCATAAATTAATGTCGCAGACTTTACAGGTTCCGACAACTTCACCAAATTGTTTGTGCATAGTTCCTCCAAATTTTCAAGTAGGGGATGATTATAGCAAATCATCCCCCGCTTGTCAACAACTAAGCGTCAGTCTTTCGACCAAACTCAGCAATCAAGTGACCGATTGCTTCCTTAGTTGCACCCATGAAACCATCCACGGGAAAGGGAGCGATTCCCTCAAGTTCGACCAGAAGTTCCTTCTTAGTCGGACCATCCTTCTTCGCGGATGCCTTCTTTTCGGGAGCGATATAAATACCTTCCCGAACCAACTTGGCCCGAACCGAACGAACCGACTTGCCGATTGTTTCAGCAATTTGATCCATTCCCTCGTTGCCGAGTTCCTGATAAAGAGAAGTCAGCTTCGTGACATCTTCTTCGGTGTAGTTTACTTTCTTTGCAGTCTCAGCCATGATATTATCTCCTTTGGCTACCAGTTGAAAACAGATTGTATCTTACTCGAAAAGCCCGAACGTGTCAACACCTAATTTCAGTTTTTTTGTAAAAATTCGATAACACGATCAAACTTATCATTCAAGTCCCAACTCACGGGGAGCAATGCGGGACCGTCTTTTTTGTAGGTGACGGTTGCAATGAGTCCCGTTTTGTGGTCCTCGCGTTTAATCTCGACGGCATATTCACCAGTCGATGACCAGACGATGCTATTGGCTTGCAATTCCATGTTACTCCTCGTTCGTTAGTGTTGTTAATATAGTCGATTTCGATTCAGATTTCAAGAACTTTCTGTACCAAAAACCCTTTACTTTTCAAGCACTTAGTGGCGGGCGAGCGACCTCGTAAGTCATTGAATTTACACAGTATTTCAACTATTGATTTTCGACTTGCCCCCTGTGCCCATCACCACCACTCTTTCATGGCGGCAATGTCAAGCGCGGTTTTATCGTTTGATTCCATCCACTTATCTACATTCAGACAAGCCTGACGGAAAGATCGGGCGATGGTGTCAAATTCCTCGCCATCGTCAAAAATAAACTTAAAGCGTTTCATCATTTGTCCTTTCTGTTTCTCACTATCTTATGCAGGATTTCTCGCAGATTGTCAAGCGATTTTATTTCTGGATTAGAGGCTACTCGCTTGACTGTTTCCCAGGGGAAACATTGAAAAGGAACTTCAGTTTCCCACAGTTTTTTGAGCTCTGCCCTATTCGTCCTCGTATCCATCGTCTTCGTCCTTGTACCATTCGTCAAACCATTCTTCGGCATAGCACCGAGCATCATATCCTGATTTGATACCATATCCAATGGTTTTAACCTCCAGCTCGTTTAGTTCGGAATCGAACAAGTGGAGCAGGTTTGAACCAAACCAGCAAATTACATATTCGCTTTCATTAGGATCCACCATCACCATCTGTGCGCCGTCGATATTGTCAAGCATCTTAAAACCCTTTCAACATTTCAGAAATTCGATCTTCCAGTTCTGCGTTTGACTTTTCGATTTCGTCAATCTCAGCCTGTAATTCTTTCACTCGATCTGCGCGAGCTTCCATCACTGATTTAAGCTCTCCGATTAATTCTTGTAAGCTATCTTCTAGCGATGCGTTGTCTACGTTTGTCATTTTTTTCCTCTCTTTTAACGTCCTGCACCATACCACAGATTGCTAGGGCAATCAATACCGGAATCAATAAATAGGTCAGTAACTCTACCATTCGTCCCCTCCATAATATCCGTAATCCTCATCGGTTCCCCACCCTGCGGAAGCGAGGGCGTTGGCGTCCATCCAATCGCCATCGGCACCGGGGTCCCCTTCGTACTCATAATCGAAATCGCCTGGAAATTTGATATCATGATGCTGAGCAATCCACTCTACATTCTCTTTGAGTTCATTAGTGGTCATGCCCATGATTATCTCATCAAGAAGAGCTTCTCCGCCCATTAATTCTTCAATGTAATCCATCTTCTGCATTAGATCTGCTCTCAAATCACTCATGCCTACTTCAGCAACTTCTTCTTTGGTGATAAAATCTTCCAGGTAATCATTATTAGGGGTCATGTCTCTATCTCCGTTGTTGATAGGATTAATATAGCAAATGAATAGGGGACTGTCAATAATAATCTCGCATCTTTCTGTAGCAAAAAACCCTTTAAAATCAACTACTTACCTGCGGGCGGCGCCGGCCCTAAGTCATTGAAACTTAGGGCTTTTTTGGCGGTCAAAGTTAGGAATATCCGTACTGCTGCGCTGCGTATTCCTTATTTGCTTTTACCTTTTCTTGTCCTGCTTTGGATCGTTCAGCTCGCCAATTTTCATACTTCTTGAAATCATTTCGCAACAAGTTCAAGGATTCTTCATCAGAAATTAACTTCTTTAACTGGTTTGCTACTTCTACGCAATCCTCTAGATTTTCAATATCCCACCCTTTAGTAAAAGAGTTTGGGAACCAAGTATTTACCTTACCTGGCTTTGTAGAATAACCAAATCGAAATACCCAGCGACTTTTACCTTTTGGGGTAAGAATCCTGCAAAAAGGTGCATCGTAGGGCTTCCCTACGAATAGTGCCGAAATGGTGGCATTGATATCATCCATAAAAATGTGCCATCGGTTAGGCTCAGATTTTCGGCGGGAGATTACGGGCATTGAAGTCCAATCTTTATTCATTTTATCACCTATGCGCTAAGAAGCTGAAGGGTAATGAAGAGCTTTTTCTTTGGGGCCTTGCCCTGGCTCTTGTGCTTTTCGATTCGGCGTTCTACCTCAGAGGCCATTGCGTAGATTTCTTCGGGGGTCGAAATCTCTGCGGCGTCGGTCATCTGGTTAAGGGTCATCTTGAAGGCGGTTTTCTTGTCGATCATTAGTTGTACTCCCTCAGAAACACACGAATAAGTAATGGTCCAAATCTATAACTTTTATAAGGATTTCCGCTATTTAATTTAAATTCGCCCCATTGAAAAGGAGTTCCTTTAAACCAATTAATCCAGTGCCAATCCCAATTCATTTTCTTGTCGATCATTAGTTGTACTCCTCAATTCTCAAAAACTCTTGGTTAGAAGAAACCGCACCGAACCAGCTTTCGAGAGCGGCTTTTGTATTATCAGCGTGTACCCACTGGTATGTGGTTTCGTTTGCGATAATGTTACGGTAGTAGATTTTGAACCTCATTTTATAACTTACTCCTGATGTGCTTGGTTTTCGAAAGCCTCACGGGCGAGAGCCTCGGCGGTGTCGTCGTCGTGACCTTCCGCAAGGAACTGGTCGAACAGGTTTTCGAGGATCATTTCGTTGTTTAGGTTGCTCATGTTTTGTTTCCTTTCGTTCTGTTGATAATAAGAATATAAGGCTTACGAGGTATTTTGTCAATAGGGGACAACGATTTTTTTTCATTTTTTTGCGATTTTTTTCACGATTGTAATTGAGAATCATTCTCATGTAGGCGGCGCGTCCAGGGGCTAAGTGCTTGATATATAACGCTTTTTTCGCGGGCAGGCCCCCTGCTAAGTGTTTGATTTAGCAGGGGTTTTTCGTGCCTCTATCCGAATATCACAAGCCCAAAATAGCCAAGGGCGAATATCGAAAACATACAGGCGAATTCGCCAAGGGTACGGAATGGATGCGCTGCCATGTTGCGGAGCGTGTCTTTCATTTCTGGACTCATTTGCTTTTCTTCCTAAGATGTTCTGCTAGTTCAAACCATGCAATAGCTTTTAGCATGAGCGCTTCGGCCTTGTCAAGGTCTGTTTCGAACTTGGACCGGGCCCGGTACTGGATCGCCATATATTCGGCGGAGTCTGCTTTCTGGTTATGCATTGCCTTTTTCCTTTTCGATGATCTCTTCATACTGTTTGCGGAGTTTTTCGTTTTCCTCTTGGAACCGCTGGACCGCTTCTGCGTTCGCCTTGAGATAGTCTTGAAAAAGTTTCTTTCCTGTGTTCATTTTGTTACCTCGTTTTCTAACTATGTTCGGATTCTAACTTACAACGGAGAACTTGTCAACCCCTAGGCTTGGGGCGTTAGCCCCTCGCCCTAGCCCGCCGGACTAGCACCGCCCACTTGCGGCGATTGGCGGAGATTTGCTGCGCCATCTTGCGCTGGTCTTCGATCCAAAGCGGCCTGCGCGGATTGGCGACAATGATAGTTTCGGACTTCACATTGTTGCAGTGCGAGCAAAGCATCTGTCCATTGTCCGCGCCGTTGTGGCTGTCCTTGTGGTTACGCGGGATGATGTGGTCAACCTCGATGCCAGCCCAACCGGGAAGGCCACAGGCCCAACAGCAATCGCCCTTGGCGCGGATGGTGGCTTTGGTCTTGGGAGTGAATTCGTTGCGCTTGGTCATGATGTATCTCCGTTGTTGATGTAACTAATATAGGGGCACCCCCCCTCTATGTCAATAGACTAATTGCATTTTTTTTCGCTTTTTTTGCATTTTTTTCGTTCACGTTTTGTTCCCTAAAAACAGGCAGGCAGATAGGGGGCTACCCCCCTCCCCCCTCCTCCCCCATAGGTGTGTGATGTGCGCGAGAAAAAATAAAAATAAAAAAATAATTTTTTTATAATTCCTTATTATAAAAAGGGGCGGTTTCGAGGACTTGCTATCGTTCGCGCTCGCGGGGGAACCCCACTTACGCACGACCTGGGATTTTTAGAAAGTCTTAGGAGCAACCAGCCTCTAAATAATTTAGATTTGACTTACTGCTCTTTTGGGGTTACAATCTATAATGAACTTCGTTCATATAAAGGAGAAAAGAATATGGGATGGAATCCTTTTAAGAAATCGAGCTGGCAGAAGGTTGGCGATACGGTTACAAAAACCACATCAACAGTAACAAAGCAGGTTGAAAAAACAGCAACAGATGTAGGCAACACAGTAGCTCAGGGAACTGAGACTGCAGTGAACACAGTCTCTAAAGCAGCAACAGATGCCTATAACACCACTGCGAAGGCGACTCAGGATGCTATAGCGACAATCAATAACACTGTAGTATCCCCGGCTACTGAATCTACGATTCAGAGCTGGAATAAAGCGGCTCAGGGTGCAAGCATTGGTTGTAGTGAGTTTACGGCAGGTTGTACTACCGCTGGGGCGGCACTTGAAGCGGGCGGCAAAGCGGTTGGCGATGACCTTGTGGCGATGGGCGAATACGTTGCGGCGAACATCTGTACTATTACATTGAGCGCGGCAATCTCAGGAGCGTTTGCGGCTACGCTAAACAATCCTGGCACAGAAGAAGAGACGACTGCGATGTTTGCTCCTCTTTGCGCAGAGACAGCCAGCATGGCTGCAGCGGGCGCAGTTGATGCAGCAGTTATCGCAACTGAATGTCAGGCTGTGTGTGCATATTTTGTTGAGATTCTTTGGGTAATTCCTGATGTTAGGAATGGAGTAGGCGGTAATAAGGCGATGTTAATTTCTTCTTTGGCTACACTATTAGGAATGGCAATTAGCGAAGCTCCTTGGGCGTATGTTTCACCACAAACAGCATCACTGGTAGTAGCAGGGTTAGTAGGATATGTGGTGGCTAATCTATGTTGTACAGGACATCTACCAGATTAAGGAGCTATGGAATGAGTAGAAGATCCGATATATTGAACGAATTCACCACGCATTTGCGCTCCGCGCAATACGTAGATGCCCCACTTCCCTCAAACGGTGTGCAGCGAGGAATGAAATTTTTGGACCAGATAAATGACTTTCCATATATATGTTACCACGTAGATTCATCTGACTTGGTCCATATCGGTGCCGGCGAACGCTACTATAACATGAGCATAAACATTCGTGGGTATGTGCAGGGTGAAGATTCGCAAAGCCTCGCTGATCAACTCGCGTTGGATATAGAAGATGCGGCTGATTCCTTTAGAGATGCCGCAACTTCCACACTCTTAATAGCAGATTCACGAATATTATCGGTCTCAACAGATGAAGGTTTAATGGAACCACATGGAATCGTCGATATGAGCATTGAAGTCTCCTATCAACAGGATGTAAATATTTAAAGTTGGACACCAAAAATAAAAAAAGGTAATATGAATCATGAGTAAAGAAATAATCGTTACAGCTTTAGATGCAGTGAACAAGTCGTTAGAGACTCCCCAACTAGACCCAGTATTTTTAAGCATTGCCAATGACTATCTTGGTGGTAAAGATATTGGTGAAATGAGTCAGGAGTATGCACTTCCAGAAGATCGCATTACTGCGGTGTTGGAGAAGAAAGAGGTACGCTCGTATATTGACTCCGTATACACAACACAAGGGTATCTTAATCGCATCAAACGCATGAATCTTATCAACCAGGTCATTGAGCAAAAAATGCAAGACGCGTTGGAGACTGGTGTATTTTCTAAAAAAGATCTACTCGACTGGATGAAGCTACTTAATGACATGGAGAATACTGCAACTCCTAAAAAGACTGGACCTGCAGTTGCGATTCAAGTTAACAACTATGAAAAGTTGATGAAGGATTTAGGCAATGGCTAAAACTCGTATGCCCCGCGATGATAACTCACAAAGCATACCTGTGCTGCGCTTTCGCACCGGAGGTGCGCAACAGTTAAGCACTTCTGTTGTGGCGACACGTTCTAGCGCATTTTCTGGTGGAACTCGCGTTATTACACTGGTGTGTACAGTGGCGAGTTTTTTTGAGAGTGGTGGCTCAGACGTTGTAGCCACAACCTCATCACACTACATTCCTGCAGGAGTTCCTTTTGATATGGCACTTGGAGCAGATTTATCAGATACAGACGGCTATCACACTCATATTTCTGTAATCCTCTCTGAAGGTACTGGAATAGCCTATATCTCTGAGAGAGAGTAGATGGTTCTAAGTGTTAGTGGTCTTCGACTCTCATTAACGTCTGCAGGGCTTGGAGAAGTAGCACAACCGTTTGACGTTTATAACCTGCTTGCGTCTCAAAATGGAGACTTACTGCTAACACAAGATGAAAAACCGATACGGTTAAATTTAAGAGGATACTTAACCACACAAAATAGAGTATTCTTAACTACAGAACAGGATGATTTCTTATTGATAAACTAAAAGGATTGAAAAATGGATAATGTAAAAATTACAGCACTAACTGGTATTTCTTCTGCAGACGTTACAAACGAAGACGTCTTTGTTGTCGTTGATCTTTCAGAAGACGAAACTAAAAAGATTACACTCGCAAATATTATTGCAGCTGTTGATACTACTCAGCTTTCTAATGTTGTTGCCTTACAAGGGGGCTTAACTGGTTCTAATGTTCGCATCACTTCTGAAGAAGCTAATGTACTCGCCCTACAAGGTGGTTTGATAGGCGCTAACTCTAATCAGGTTGCCATTGCTACTTTCGCTGATGATACTGGTATTTGGCAAGCTGGTAACCTTTTCCCAAAAGCTAATGGAGTCTACTCTCTAGGTTGGGGTGATGCTCTCTGGAAAGATATTTACATGACTGGTGGTACTATCTTTCTTGGCAATGTCTCAATTTCTGAAGAAGGCGAAGAAGGAATTAAGATCACAGGCGCCTCTGGACAAACTGCTACACTTGTCACTCCAGAAGCTGGTGGCGCTGCTAACGTTTCAGCCAATATTGCTCTACTCGAATCAAATGTGACAATTCTTCTTGGGTCAACTGCCGGACAAAACACTCGTATAGCTTCAGAAGAGGCTAATGTAATTAATCTTCAGACAGGACTCGTAGGCGCTAATACAGCTCTCGCTAACGAAATCTCAGCTACCAATGTGGATGTCACAAATTTAGTTACCGGCATCGGAGGGTCAAACTCTCGTATCGCCGCTGAAGAAGCCAATGTCATTGCGTTACAAAGTGGCATTTCTGGTTCAAATTCTCGTATCGCTGCAGAGGAGGCAAACGTCATCTCCCTACAAGGAGGATTGATTGGGGCCAACACAAACATCTCATCAAATGATACTGATATCACAAACCTAGTCACTGGACTAGGCGGATCAAATACTAACATCACAGCTCTTGAAGCTAGACGGGCGGCTAATACCTCAATCTTTGAAGGCGCTTTCTCAGGTTCTAACACACGTCTTGCAGCAGAAGAGGCTAATGTAATTGCTTTACAGGGTGGCATCACTGGAGCTAACAGCGCTATTTCTGGCAACGATACTGATATTACAAATCTAATAACTGGACTAGACGGAGCTAATACTGTTATTGCTACAAAAGCCGCTACTACTTATGTAGATGCTCAAATTGCAGCAATTGTAGATAGTGCTCCAGAGACTTTAGATACTCTTAACGAACTTGCAGCTGCTTTAGGTGATGACGCTAACTTTGCTACAACTACTGCAACTCAGATCGGTACAATTTCTTCTAACACTGTTAATCTTCAAACTGGCATTGCGGGTTCAAATACCAATATTACTGCAAATGAAACTCGTCGGGCAGCCAATACCTCTATTTTCCTTGGCGCCTTTACAGGATCTAATGCTAGAATCGCTGCTGAAGAAGCCAACGTAATTGCGCTACAAGGTGGTATTGCTGGAGCTAATACCGCCCTCGCTAATGAGATTGCAGAGACTAACACAGATATCACAAATCTTGTAACTGGGTTAGATGGTGCTAATACAAATGTTACTGCACTAGAGGCAAGGCGTGCTGCCAACACTTCTATCTTCCTAGGAGCATTTACTGGTTCTAACGCTAGAATCGCTGCTGAAGAAGCCAACGTAATATCTCTACAAGGCGGAATTGCAGGCGCTAATACTGCTCTCTCTAATGAGATTGCCTCTACTAATACAGATATTACGAATCTTGTAACGGGTCTTGAAGGATCTAATACAGATGTTACAGCTCTTGAAGCGCGTCGTGACTCTAATACATCAATCTTCCTCGGAGCGCACTCAGGGGCTAATACACGTATTGCGGCTGAAGAAGCAAATGTAATTGCTTTACAAGGCGGTATTGACGGGGCTAATACAGCTATTGCTTCTAATGACACAGATATTGCAGCTTTAGAAGCTCGTCGTGCAGCTAATACAGCAATCCTACTTGGTGCTCACTCAGGCGCTAATACTAGAATAGCAGCAGAAGAGGCAAATGTTATAGCCCTACAAGGGGGTATTACAGGGGCTAACACCAACATCGCTTCTAACGATACTGACATTACTAACCTTGTAACTGGTTTGGAAGGTTCTAATACTACTATAGCTACTAAAGATAGCGTAGCTAACGTTTATGCAACGTATCTAGTCGCTAAAGGCGGTATTGACGGTGCTAACGCTGCTATTTCAAGTAACGATACTGACATTACTAATCTTGTAACTGGTTTAGAAGGTTCTAATACTACTTTAAGCACAAAAGCTTCTACTTCTTATGTAGACTCAGCTGTTGCAGGTATAGTTGATAGTGCTCCAGAAGCTCTTAATACTTTAAACGAGCTTGCTGCTGCTCTTGGAGATGACGCAAATTTTGCTACAACAATTTCTACTCAAATTGGGACTATCTCTGCTAATACAGTAGCTTTACAAGGTGGTATCGCTGGATCTAATACTTCAATTACTAACCTTATAACTGGGTTAGATGGGTCTAATACTTCTATTACAGCTCTTGAAGCTCGTAGAAACGCTAATACTGCTATTCTATTAGGAGCCCATTCTGGAGCTAACGCTAGAATTGCTGCTGAAGAAGCAAATGTAATTGCTTTACAAGGCGGTATTGACGGTGCTAACGCTGCTATTTCAAGTAACGATACTGACATTACTAACCTTGTAACTGGTTTGGAAGGTTCTAATACTACTATAGCTACTAAAGATAGCGTAGCTAACGTTTATGCAACGTATCTAGTCGCTAAAGGCGGTATTGACGGTGCTAACGCTGCTATTTCAAGTAACGATACTGACATTACTAATCTTGTAACTGGTTTAGAAGGTTCTAATACTAATATTAGTTCTAACGATACTGACATTACTAATCTAGTCACTGGTCTTGGAGGATCAAATACAAATATTACCGCTGTAGAAGCTCGTAGAACTGCTAATATTGCTGGAGCAGTATCATCAATCACTACTTCTGATCTAACTGCTTCTAGAGCTTTAACTTCTGACGAGTCTGGTAAAGTAGCTGTATCTGCAGTAACAGCCACAGAACTAGGGTACTTAGACGGAGTCACATCTGCTATTCAGACCCAGTTAGACGCTAAACTTGAAGGGAATCAAACTATCACTCTTAATGGAGATGTTAGTGGATCAGGAACTACTTCTATTACAGTTACTGTGGCTGATGATTCTCATAATCATGTTATTTCTAATATTGATAATCTTCAAACCTCTCTTGATGCTAAAGATACTGTAGCAAATGTTTATGCAACTTATCTAGTTGCTAAGGGCGGTATTGATGGAGCCAACTCTGCTATCTCTTCTAACGATACTGATATTACTAACCTTGTAACTGGTCTAGGAGGCTCTAATACTAATATTACTGCCTTAGAAGCAAGACGAGCTGCTAATACTGCTATTCTACTAGGAGCACATTCTGGTGCTAACGCAAGAATCGCAGCTGAAGAAGCAAACGTGATTGCACTACAAGGAGGCATTGCAGGCGCTAACACAGCTATTGGATTAAGAGCAACTACTGCTTCTCCAACCTTCACAGGTGTTCCAGCGGCTCCTACAGCTGCTGCAGGGACTAGTACTACTCAAATTGCTACAACAGCCTTCGTTGGGACTGCGGTAGCAAACATTGTAGATAGTGCCCCAGAAGCTCTGAATACTCTTAATGAACTTGCTGCAGCTCTTGGAGACGATGCTAACTTTAGCACTACAGTTTCTACACAGATTGGAACTATTTCTTCTAATACTGTTACTAATGCTACTGACATCACAGCAGTAGAGTCTCGTCGAGTAGCGAATATTGCGGGTGCGGTATCCTCAATTACTACTGGTGACTTAACTGCTTCTAGAGCCCTTGTATCTGACGGTTCTGGTAAGGTAGCGGTATCTGCAGTAACCTCTACAGAGTTAGGATACTTAGATGGCGTAACTTCCGCTATCCAAACACAATTAGACGGAAAACAAGCGTCTGGTTCTTACTTAACTGGTAATGAAACTATTACTCTTAGTGGTGATGTAAGTGGCTCTGGTACTACAGCTATTACCGTTACCGTAGCAGATGACTCACATAATCACGTTATCTCAAATATTGATAACTTACAAACTACTTTAGACTCCAAGGATACTGTAGCTAACGTCTATGCAACTTATCTAGTCGCTAAAGGTGGTATTGATGGCGCTAATACAAATATTACAGCTGTTGAGGCACGTCGCACTGCTAATATTGCTGGTGCTGTGTCCTCAATTACTACAGGAAATTTAACTGCTTCAAGGGCTCTTGTATCTGACGGCTCTGGTAAAGTAGCCGTATCTGCAGTAACTTCTACAGAGTTAGGATATCTTGACGGAGTTACTTCGGCAATTCAAACACAGTTAGATGGTAAACAAGCGTCTGGTTCTTACTTAACTGGTAACCAAACTATTACTCTATCCGGCGACGCATCTGGTTCAGGTACTACAAGCATTGTTGTTACAGTCGCAGATGACAGCCATAATCATATCATCTCAAATATTGATGGATTACAAACAGCATTAGATGCTAAACTTGCCTCATCAAGTTATACAGCTGCTGACGTTCTAACTAAGATTAAAACAGTTGACGGAGCAGGATCTGGTCTAGACGCTGACTTACTAGACGGTCAGTCAAGTGCGTATTATGCAGTAGAAGCTACTCGTTCTTCAAACGCCGCTCAACTTGCGGCAGGTATTGCTTCTGCAGGTGGTACAATGACTGCTGCTGAAATTAGAGCACTAGGATTCTTTGATACTTCTAATGACGGTGCAGGATCTGGACTTGATGCTGATACTCTTGATGGTGTTCAAGGCGCTAGTTATCTAAGAAGTGATACATCAGATAGTATAACCTCTGGAAGTTTGACTCTTGATGCGGGCAATATTACTGTAAACAACGGGACAAATTTACAGGTTCTTCTTAACGCCTCAGACGGTGCTATTGAAATTACTCGTGCTGCTGGTGGCGCTTATATTGACTTCAAGAATACTACCGGAGAAGATTATGATGCTAGACTTCAGGAATCGGGTGGTAGTATCAATCTTAATGGAAATCGTATTCTTACAACTGCTGACGAAGGTTCTGGTAACGGTATTGATGCTGATACTGTTGATGGTATTCAAGGCGCAAGTTTCTTGAGAAGTGACACAGCCGATACAGCGACAGGTGTAATAACACTCAACGACGATTTAGTATTTTCAAATCGCACAACAACCGATGGGCACATTCAACTTTATGCCGGGTCTGGTGCTACTGGTTATGCTATTGGTGTTGAAGCTAGCACATTATATAATAGATCTGGTGCACTTCATCGTTGGTATATTGGTACACTTGCTGATGGCGGCGCAAGTGATTATATGGAGTTATCCACCAGTGGTTTAACTGTCAATGGTACAGTAACAGCTACTAATGTTGATATAAGCAACTCACTCGATATTGGCAGTGAAGTAGTGCTTACCGAATCAACTGACCGTGCAGATTTACTTCTGATAAAAAGCACTACAGGCACTTGGGGTGGCATACAGATTAGTAATAGTTCCAATGAAGGTCTTTGGTCTTTTATGACTGATGGAGCAACTGGTGGCATCTACGATGACCAAAATAATAAATGGCATCTTCAATTTATTGAAAATAGCGAAACTAGACTATATCATAATGGAGCTGAAAAACTCAATACCGATAGTGGCGGTGTTACTATAACAGGTAACATTGTTGTTTCAGGCACTGTCGATGGTCGTGATGTCGCTTCCGATGGTACTAAACTCGACGGAATAGAGTCGGGAGCTACTGCTGATCAAACTGCCGCTGAAATACTAACTGCTATTAAAACAGTAGATGGTTCTGGGTCAGGTCTTGATGCTGATTTACTTGATGGTATCTCATCAGCAAGTTTTCTAAGAAGTGATGCTGATGATGCGATTACAAATACCGGAGTTGAAATTAGTTTTTATTCTAATGACGTTCTTGAAACTTCAAGCGGCGATCAAGCAACATTAGAGGTATATCAAGACACAGCAGGTGCAGACGCATTTATGCAATTCCATATAGGCGGTGATTACGCGGCATACTTTGGACTAAAGGGCGACATTAATGACTTTGCTGTTGGCGGTTGGTCTATGGGCGCCACCTATTATCGGGTTTGGCACGCGGGGAACGATGGCAGCGGTTCAGGTTTAGATGCTGACTTACTTGATGGTTTGCAATCTTCAACCTCAGCTACAGCTTCTACTATTGCAGCTAGAAATGGCTCTGGTGATATTTACATGAGATATGGATTCAGCACATACTTTAATATGTCTCACGCTACTGGAACTAGAACATCTGATACTATCTTCTATTCATCAACTGATAACTATATTAGAAAAACTAATGCAACAGGCTTTAGACAATCTTTAGGGTTAGGCTCTGATATTAATGCTAACGTAATTCCTGCAGGCTTTATTGGTATGTGGGGAGCGGCTACAGCCCCTTCGGGCTGGTATTTATGCCAAGGGGGCGCTATTTCAAGAACAACATATTCCGCTTTATTCGCAGCAATCGGCACTACCTATGGTACAGGAGACGGCTCTACCACATTCAATGTGCCCGACTTTAGGGACCGTGCTCCTTATGGCGCATCAACCTATACTCTTGGGTCTAAGACCACTAATGAAATTAATGGAAGCGCCCAAGCAGCGACATCTTCTGGGGGATCCACGAGTCATAGTGTTACAACTAGTACAACTAACTCTACAACAGACAAAGACGTTACAAACTCCATTACAGTTGTAACAGGCGTGAATAATCATGGGTCACATTCCCATACAGTTACGTATCCTGCTGTAGCTGTGAAGTTTATTATTAAAACATAATATTTTAAATTTTGATTTGACTCCTACAAAAATATAAGGTAAAGTATAAAGATTATGGCACAAAAAGCAATTCCAACCAACAAAGCTCTATACAATCGAGTTAAGGCAGAGGCTAAATCCAAGTTTAAGGTTTATCCTTCTGCATACGCTAATGGTTGGTTAGTGCGTGAATATAAAAAACGTGGTGGTAAATACCGTACTTCTACTACAAAAAGGAAGAAATAACTATGCCCGGACATTATGGTAAAAAGAAGCCTATGAAAAATGGTAAGAAGAAAGCAAATGGTAACGGTGGTTTAACTGCTGCTCAAAAGAAGTTGCCTCCTGCACTTCAGAAATCGATTTTAGCTAAAAAGAAGAAAAAGTAATGGCAACACTTCGTTATCGCTATCGTGATAAAAAATCTCGTTCAGGAGGTACTTGGGAACAGGCTTCGTCTGACCAGCGTTACAAAGAAAAACAAGATTGGTGCGAATTCTACACCCCCCTCGGTAGAATGGTCACCAAACCAGCTGGTAAGAAACCAGGTTATATGGGATATGATGAGTGGTGCGCTTTAAAAACACCATTTAAAAATCAAATAATTTCAAACCCAAAAAGGAAATATGACTAATGGCTACAACATACACATGGTCTTTTGGACCTCTTGAAACAGCACCTACAGAAGGTGATCTAACTGACGTAGTAAAATTAATTCATTGGAGACTATCGGGAGAAACTGACGATGAATCTCCAGTATCGGGAACCGTTTATGGTTCTATTGCAACAGGAGATGCAGAAGCTGGATCATTTACAGCATTTGCTAGTCTTACTGAAGAAATAGTTAAAGGCTGGACTCTCTCTAACCTTGTTGAAGGAGAAGAGACTACTTCGGAAGCAGAGGCTCGTTTAAAAGCTTCTATTGATGCTCAAATTGATGCTCAAAAAAATCCAGCCAGAGTAAATAAAATAGCGCCTTGGGCGTAAGAAAGATAGAGGGGAACTATGACAGAAGAAAATACAAATAAAATTACAATTGATGATAAAGAGTATGATTTAAGCACTTTTAATCAAGACCAATTAAAGTGCGTTGCACAGCTTAGAGATATTAGCATTCAGCAAGATAACTTAAGGATGCGCTTTGACCAACTTGATGCAGCTAAGTCAGTATTTGTTTCTAAATTAAAATCATCACTGGAGAGCTAAATGGCAAAACCTCGTGGAGGTCTTAAAGCTTGGTTTGGAACAGGTAAGACTGGCGGCATTGGGGGTGGCGGTTGGGATCGTTATGATGCCCAGGGTAATCGTATTGGTAAATGTGGGGAAGGCGAAGTTGATGAACCTTATGCCGCCTGTCTATCTAGAGAAAAAGCTAGAAAATTAGGAAAAGAAGGCAGAGCCTCTTTTGTTCGTCGTAAACGAGCAGCCCAAAGAAAAGCAGGAGCAGGTAAAAAAGGACAGGGGACTGGCACTCCTGTAAATGTAGCTACTGGTGCTTCGCCAAGAAGGAAGGTTAAGAAATAATGGTAACTCGTGTTGATCCATTTTTAGGTGGTCTTGGTATAGATGCCACTGGTAAGTTTGAAGTTCAAGCTAACGCCACTGTTACTATTGGTGATGGAACTTCTACTGGTAACGTAAATGTTGGCGGCAGTGTCGGTATTGGAAAAAGTCCAAGCTATGCACGATTGGAAGTAAGTGAAGGTACAGGAACAACTCCCCCAGAAACACAATCTGGTGAAACTGTAGCTTTATTTCAAAATAATTCTGTTGCAGGAAATGATGCTCATATTGCTATAATTTCTGGATCATCAGGTCAATCACGAGTTTACTTTGGTGATTATCTAGATGAAAACGCTGGTGCAATTGAATATGATAATGGAACAAATTACATGTCTTTCAGAACTAATGGTTCTGGTGAAGATATGCGTATCGACAGCAGCGGCAGAGTCGGTATTGGTACAACTTCATTCAGTTCTGGTTTAACAGTTTCTACAGAAGGATCTAATACCACAGACGGTGTTTATTTTTTAGTCGATTCTAGTAATGCTAGTCTTGGTGGTAATGCTGTTGGAGCAGGATTTAAATATGCTGCGGCATTAGGTCAATCCTTTATCCCGTTTAAAATTACTGCTGATGGTACGACCATTAACCAAATATCTTCCACTGGTGTTATGTATGTTGGTAATGGATCAACTGCTTATGGTTCGCATGATCCTTATTATACATTCACGCATGATACTAATACAGGAATGGATTGGGCTGCTGCTGACACATTAACATTTAAAACTGGTGGCACTGAACGTATGCGTATCGACAGCAGCGGTAACATTGCTGTTTCAGGCACTGTTGATGGTCGCGATATAGCAACAGACGGTGCTAAGTTAGACGGTATCGAGTCGGGTGCGACAGCAGATCAAACTGCTAGTGAAATTCTTACGGCGATTAAGACAGTTGATGGTGCTGGTTCTGGACTAGATGCTGATTTATTAGATGGTATTTCGTCAGGAAGTTTCTTACGAAACGATCAAGCAGACCAAACTATTGATAGTGGTGGCGCTAATACAACTCTTCGGATTAAAGCGCAAAATGCAGGGCTGGCAATTTTACAG
>Ga0255772_10001768_pt1 | contig 21377 bp, 21 predicted proteins | sample 071ome_34_FD_179970 | JGI IMG/M metagenome (GOLD analysis project Ga0255772, IMG submission 179970) | Coastal salt marsh microbial communities from the Groves Creek Marsh, Skidaway Island, Georgia - 071411BT metaG (version 2) | ecosystem: Environmental > Aquatic > Marine > Intertidal zone >...
GAAACAAGTTCAACAGCTACTATATCAAAATATAATGCCGATGGGACTGAAAATAAAGATTTCCTATTGGTTATAGAGCAAAATACTTTAGAGGCAATCGATAGAAACACGCAAGAACGTGAAGAGCGGCATAAAGCTAGGCGCGAAGATGAGAGGCGTAGGCGAATAGAGTCTGAGCAGGCTAAGAAGCTTGAAGAACTATTCAATGCTAAATTAGAAGTCTTTGAGATCGAAAGAATTAAAAATTCAAAAGATCGCAAATCTAAGTCTCTTATCCGCAGATCTAAGAATAGATATGAAATGCTTGCATATACCATTATGATGTTAATGAAAGAGATTGAGAATGAATCAATTGAAGAAATCGGACAAGGAACTGACTAGAGGCTTCGTATTCGCAGCCTCACGACATCCAGCATTTTATTACAGTGCCATGAATCTAATGGATTCAATTAGAGATTATTGGCCAGACGATCAGCCTGAACCTAAGTTTGCTTTATTTACAGAAGAGTGGATGGCTGATCATCGCATCGAAGATGTAGATTACGTTCAATACGTTGGAAACCATATCCGTGAAAAACTGTATGCAATGGCGAATAGTCCATGGGATATTACCTTTTATATGGATGCTGATGGAGTAGTAGAGCATGAAGATATAGCCACTGTATTTGATCTTCTTGAAGATGATGACATGAAAATGGTTAGGCTCGAGCGTGATCCTATTTCTATGGGCGTATTCAAAGAGGTATATTTTGAAACTCCAGAAGGTGAGAAGGCTGATCTAGAACTTTGCGGTGGGGTATGTTTATACAGAAGTTGTGATCCATTAGTAAAAGAATTTATGCATGATTGGAACCATATGTATAGAGAGCAAGAGAATGGACAGTGGAATGATAGTGGATATCCTAAATCTATTTTAAGATGGGATCAATTTACGTTATGGTATTTGACTAACAGGGTTGAAAAATATAAGGACATGAAGATCGGAAAATTTGAGGACAATTACCGTTGGAATTGGTTTACATCATTTCGTTACAATGAAGACGGCACTCATAGGTTAGTAAAAGATCCTCCAATATTTTTACATCACTCTGCAAGTATGGATAAGGCATTAGTAGTCGAATGAAAGAAGTAAAAAAAATTCAATTAAATAATCCAGAAGTTCTGGGAATATTGAATGGATGGAGTGACTTCATACAAGAAGGATTTAAAAGCGGAGAACTACCTAGCTTAAATGTTACAGAACCATCTCACACTCGTGATAGGTGGATTGCCGATGATTATATGCATAGGATCATTGATAGAGGAGAGGCACATAGCGGATTTCCAGAAAGCATGAGATCTTATTCTGGCATTCAGCCAGATTCATATATTCCTCGCCACGGTGGAGAAAAATTAGATAAAGTACAGATAGAACTCTGGGAAAAGTATAGGGACAAAGTTGCTGAATTTAATGAAGAGATGATGACCACAATCTCTGCGAAAAGAAATGCATTAGCTGGAATATATCCTCCTGGCGGTTGGATTAGTTGGCATAATAACGCTAACGCACATGGATATAATATTTTATTCACATGGTCAGAGACTGGCGATGGATGGTTTGATTATTGGGATATTGAGAAAAAAGAACGTGTAAGAATACAAGATAAGCCAGGTTGGCAATGTAAGATGACTTATTTTGGTGGATATCATGAGCCAGAAAATTTATGCTATCATTCTGCGTCAACAGAGTGCTTGAGAATAACCATGGCGTATATCTTCGCTCAAGGTGACACGATTTGGCAAGATATTATTGAAGAGTTAGAGGATCCATGTTAAATGTAGTCACTGTAAAATTTGGAGACAAATACACCTCAGAACAAATTAATAAAATTTATGAAATGGCGGGGAAAAACATATCTCTGCCATTTTCGTTTTATTGTTTGACTGAAGACGCAGTGGGTCTACACTCAGACATCATACCCACGCCACTAGACCTTTCACTGAAATTTGAGAAGTATTGGTGGAAGATGTGTTTATTTAATAAAAATATATGGGAAGAGAATAGACCAACGCTGTACGTTGACATAGACACTGTAATTCAGAATAATATAACACATTATTTTGAAAAAGTAAACCCACATAAAATAACTATAATAGAGGTTGGTGAGGGGCCTGTACCAGACACAGAATTTTGGCCAAGAAGAATGTCCTATGTAAACTCATCTGTCATGCTATTTAATTGCCATGAACACCATGATATATGGGAAGATTTCATGGCAGACCCTGATTATAATATAGTCGATTACTTTGGTGTATGTAGATTTCTCACCAAATATTATCCAAGTCGATTTGATATGCTACTTCCTATTGAGGATTATTATTTTTTTTGCGGCATCCCCAATAATGTCTTGCCAGGTGAATATTATAAATACTTGATAAAATTTAAACAAAAGCATTGGTTTCATGTTAAATCTGCTGCCTTTGGAGTTCTTAATGGTCTTTCTAATGGTGGATATAAATTATCTGATTTTGATGAGTATTTTCGAGGTCAAAAGTATTATAAATAACAAAGAATAAACCAAGAGGATCACTATGGCTACCTACGAAGATATAGAAATTGACCAAGGAGCAGATGTTGCAGTCGAGCTTCATATGGTAAATTTGGATGGTAGCAAGAAGGATCTCACAGATCATACCGTTGCAGCTAGAATGAGAAAATCCTATAGCGCAACAAATTATACACAATTTTCTACTATCGTTGCTACTCCAACCACCGAAGGTATATCTACTCTAACTCTAACGAATACTGAGACAGATAACTTAGATCCCGGTAGGTATGTTTATGATGTTGAAATTTCCTTTGTGGATAGTGATGGTGAAACTATCATTGAGCGGGTATTAGAAGGAAGAGTCCTTGTTAAACCTTCGGCTACCTACTAAGAGGAAAATATGGCAAATCAGCAAACTATAGTAAAAAGGGTAATCGTTGGCGTACCAATTAAGAACGTTACCTCTGGAGCATACGATTTAAATTTTGCTGCAGACTCAGGTTCTGATATTTTAACTCTTGCTACAGAAACCCTTACGATAGCCGGTGGAGTTGGTATTACTACCAGCACTTCTACAGCTTCATCATTATTAACAGTTAATGGAGATTATGCAACTACCGCCAGTGTTGGCGTCGCTAGTTTTGACTCAGATCAATTTACTGTGAACTCATTTGGTGCAGTATCTACGACGACCATAGATGGCGGGACTTTTTAAATGACAGATACAATTATTAAAATAAAGAGATCCGGTGTCGGAGGAACTTCTCCTGATTCCGGCGGTTCTTTAGAATATGGTGAATTGGCTATTAACTATGCTGACGGTCATATTTACTTTAGAAATGATACTGATGGACTTTCAAAATTTCTAGATTCCGCTCAAATTGTATCCGCTATTCAAGCACAGGTAGACTTAACCTCAACCGATAGTTTAGGTGAAGGATCAACCAATTTATATTATCTTACTTCCCGTGTAGAATCTGACATGGGATCGATTGGTGTTGATCTTATCCCAGATTTAGATAGCACAAGAGATCTTGGTTCACCAACTAAAAAATGGAAAGATCTATACCTATCAGGTAATACTATTTTTCTCGGAGATTTATTATTAAAAGATAGTTCAGGTCAATTTTCTGCTACCGACAGTGATGGTACAGCAGTATCTTTAAATCTGTCATCTAATACGACAGACGATCTTACTGAAGCTAATAATTTATGGTATACTACTGCAAGAGCAGATAGCGCTTTCGATGTAAGATTGGCTACGAAATCAACAGATGATTTAACAGAAGGCGACAACTTATATTATACGAGAGCAAGATTTGATAGTGCGTTAGGTGATGCAACATCTGCATCTACAATTCGTTCATATTTCTCGGGTGGTACAGGTGTAACTTACCTATCTGGCACAGGATCAATTAATATTGGACAGGATGTGGCTCCTACCGATTCTGTTACTTTCGGAGGGATGCGAGTCACAGGTGGAGTAATAGTTGGTGGTGATTTAACAGTAGAAGGCACTACTACAACAGTCAACTCAACTGAAGTTAGCATAGAAGATAAAAATTTAAATATTGCTTCTAATGCCGGAAACGCAACTCAGGCAAACTTGGCAGGAATTAGTGTTGGCGATTCTTCTAGCTACACTGGAACAAGAGCAACTATACTTTATGATGGTGTAAGTGATCGATGGGACTTCAATAAAGATATCGAAGTTTCTGCAGTATATGCTAATTTAACTGGCGACGTAACTGGTACAGTAAGCGATATTAGCAATCACTCAACAACTGATCTATCAGAAGGCAATAATCTTTATTATACGACTGCTAGAGCAGACAGTGACTTTGATATACGGATTGCTACTAAAACGACGGCAGACGTTGCAGAAGGTGCAAACCTTTATTACACAAGAGCACGATTTGATAGTGCATTAGGTGACGCTACCTCAACAGCTACAATTCGTGGTTATTTCTCTTCTTCAGGAGACCTAGCATACGATAGCTCAACAGGTCAATTCTCGTTTGACGTTGAACAAGTTTACACTCAAGCAAACTTTGATTCTGATTTAGGTGCAGCTATCGCAGGTGGTACTGGTATCACTTACGATTCTGCTACAGATACGATTAGTATCACAAATACAGGTGTTGCTGCAGGTACTTACGGATCAGCAACAGAGGTTCCGGTATTTACAGTAAATGCCCAGGGCCAACTAGATTCTGCTGGATCAATTACTGTTGCTGGTGTTACAGGATTTACATACGATTCATCAAACGGCAATTTAACAATTACTACAGCCGATGGTGGTTCATTCACTGACAATGTTAATCTAAGCCCATTCACTACAACTACTCTTGCCGAAGGTGATAATTTATATTATACAACTGCACGAGCAGATTCAGATTTTGATGTACGTTTGGCGACTAAGTCTACCTCTGATGTAGCAGAAGGGACAAATCTTTATTATACGACTGTTAGATTCGATAGTGATTTTGGTGATAATACTACAAGTGATTTAACAGAAGGAACTAATCTATATTATACTAGAGGAAGATTTGACTCGGCGTTAGGTGATGCAACATCTACATCTACTGTTAGAGGTTTCCTTTCTGGAAGCACAGGTATTACATACAATTCTAGTACAGGCGCAATAAGCATAACTAATACTGGCGTCGATAGTGCTACATATGGATCTGCCACGGCTATACCTGTTTTAAAAATTAACGCTCAAGGTCAGATTGACTCAGCCGGCACAATTTCAGTTGCTGGTGTAGATAGTGCAAGTTGGGATTCATCAACTGGCGTGTTCACGATTAATACTGCCGATGGTGGATCATATGCAACACCGATCAGGGGATTTAATGATAACGTATCTCTTGCATTTGGTAACGATGATGATGCCATTATCATTCGTAATCCTACCAACTTGGTTATCAAAGATAGTACTGGTGGAATTTACGTCGAAGCGCAAGACATCTATCTTGCTTCGAAAAATAATGGTAATCCAATTTGGCTACATGCTGGCGCAGATGATGGTGTAAAGATTAACGATTCTACTGGGGATCTTAGAATCCATACATACAGCACTGGCGTTAGAGTATATGGTGACCTTAATGTTGGGTCTACTTATATCGCAAATGGAGATCTTCACGTTGATTCTGCCGATATCACTAACGCAGCTATAGAAACTGCGAACATCGGCACGGCAGATATAGATAATTTAACCGGCGATTCAGCTCGTGTTACAGATATTTCTGCTCAACGTATATTAGGCGACTCCGGTACATTTGGTCAGATCCTATTCAAGGATGATTTTACAGATAGTCATATCGCATTCCAAGAAGGCGCTGTTTGGTACGATCCACTTCATAAGAACCTAAACTACTACGCTGATATCGATCATCCGATTGAGATCGGTATGCAGATGGTTGAAAGAGTTTACAATAATACTGGATCAGAGATCGCTAAAGGTGCACCACTCTACTATTCAGGTAACTATGTAAACGACTCTGGACAAGAATCACCAACAGTAGCTCTAGCAGATGCTACATCATCGACAGCATACAACGTTCAAGGTCTTGCTGGCGAGCCTATAGCAAATGGTTCTTACGGGCTTATCGTAGTTGCAGGTGTTATTGATGGATTGGATACTTCTGGATTAACAGCAGGACAAAACTTCTTTGCTGGACTTACACCAGGTGCAGTGCAAAATGCTGCTCCGACATATCCAAACTATCCTATGTGCCTTGGTTGGGTTATTAAATCAGATGCTACTGATGGTAAGGTAATTATTAATCAGCAGAATCACTCAGTCAATACATTCCGTGTTCAGGGTGATACACACATTGGTGCAGATCTTAGAGTCGATGGTGACTTAACTGTTGTTGGATCACAAATAGTTACCTCTACTGAGAACGTACAAATCGGTGGTAACATCCAATATCTGAATGCTGGTAATACGATCGGTGCTTCTGGTACAACATTCGTCGGATCTGGTCTCGATGACGCTATCTACACTGGACACTATTCAGGAGATTCCGGTTCTAAAAGCTTCTTTGTTAAGATTGATGCTACTGGAACACCAGATACGTTTGAATGGGGATTTGATTCATCAGTAGGTACAGAGGCAACTGGCATAGCTATTACTGGTGATGCTCAGTTACTTGACAGTGCATATGGTATTAGCATTGACTTCGGTGCAACAACCGGTCATACAACTGGTGATAAATGGACTGGTACAGCTACTGCAGTAGATGTCGATACTGGTATCTTCTCTAACAGACATACTGGCACAGATTACACCCACATTGGTTTATTCTTTGACGTATCAGAGAATAAATGGACATTCTTAAATGACTATGAGCCAGAGCCAGAAACAACTATTAATCTTGGTGCTGCAGGTACCGTACTTGGTGCAGTTAAGGCAGCATCATTTGAAGGTGCTCTAACAGGTGACGTAACTGGTAACGCTTCTACGGCAACGATCTTGGCAACCGGTAGAACAATCGGTATGACAGGTGACGTTAGCTGGACGTCTGCTTCGTTTAACGGCAGCACTAACGTTAGTGGAACATCTACACTAGCAACAGTAAACTCAAACGTTGGATCATTCGGGTCATCTTCGGTAGTTCCTGCAATCACTGTTAACGGTAAAGGTTTGGTAACAGCAGTTACTGCAACAAATATCGATCACGATGCTTTAACTAATTTCGCAGCAAATGAGCATATCGATCATACCTCAGTAACCCTTACCGCTGGTAACGGTTTAACTGGTGGAGGTGATATATCAGCAAGTAGAACCTTTAACATAGACTCAGCAAACGTCAAAGGAATGTTCTCTGGTAGCACTGGCATCACATTTACTGATGGTGCGATAAGTATTACAAACACTGGTGTTACTGCAGCTACATACGGTTCAGCTTCACTGGTTCCGGTTTTAACAATTAACGCTCAAGGTCAGATAGACTCGGCCGGCACGGTAAGTGTTGCTGGTGTAAGTTCAACGGCATTTGATTCTGCCTCTGGTGTATTCACAATCAACACGGCAGACGGTGGATCATTCGCAACTCACATTGAGAAAATCAGCGGTGGGACTGGTATAACCTATACTGCTTCTACTGGTGTAATAACAAGTAATGATGGTCAGATCGATCACGATGCCTTAAACAACTTTGTAGCTAACGAACACGTCGATCATACTTCAGTATCAATTACGGCAGGCACTGGTTTATCTGGTGGCGGTACGATAGCGGCAACAAGAGATCTTGCTATCGATTCATCAGAACTTAACAGTTACTTCGGTGGAGCTGGTAAAGGTTTTGACGCTGATACACTTGACGGACAACATGGTTCTTATTATCGAATTAACGTTTACGATGCTTCGGGCACACTATTGAACTAAGGATAAGAAATGGCAATACCTGACAGTAGAGAAAATCTAAAGCAATGGTGTCTCAGGAGACTTGGTGATCCTGTTATCGAAATCAATGTAGAAGAATCTCAGATGGAAGATCGCATCGATGAGGCGATCCAGTACTATCAAGAATTTCACAGTGATGCGGTATTTAGAACATATACTTCTCACTTAATGACCGCTGATGATATCACAAATAAGTATATCAGTATCAGTTCAGACACCTTATATGTCACTCGGATGTTTCCTATATCTAGCACATTTAATGCTACTAGAGGTATGTTTGATATTAAATATCAAATGTTGTTAAATGATATTGCAACTTTATCATCTCATGTTGGTGATCTTGGATATTATGAACAAATGCAACAATATCTTACAACATTAGATATTAAATTAAACGGATATCCACAAGTTGTATATGCCAGAAATCAAGATAGATTATACATTCACGGAGATATTACCGATAAAGATATCGTAGAAGGTGATTATATAGTATATGAACATTATAGTTTAATTAATCCTGAAGATACCGGCAAGGTATACAATGATATGTGGCTCAAAGAATATACTACTGCTTTATTTAAAATGCAATGGGGACAGAACTTAATAAAATTCGAGGGTATGCAATTACCAGGTGGTGTTACAATTAACGGTAGACAGATATATGACGATGCAATGTCAGATATAGAAAGATTAAGGGAAAGAATTAGATTAGAGTTTGAAACGCCACCCGACTTTATGATGGGATAATCGATGGCTACTAATCCATTCTTCACTCAAGGTACCAGAAACGAACAATTACTCTATGAGGATATTGTTCTAGAAGCCCTTAAAATTTATGGGCAGGATGTGTATTATCTACCTAGAACCTTGATAAACGAAAATAAAATCCTTGCTGAGGACATACCTTCTCAATTTGGATCGGCACATAAGATTGAGATGTACATCGAGAACACTGAAGGATTTGACGGTGAAGGAGATCTATTCACTAAATTTGGTGTAGAGATTCGAGACGCTGCAACTTTTATAGTTTCTCGTAGAAGGTGGACAAGTGCAGTAGGTAGGCATGACAACCTATCGAATGTTCGTCCCTTTGAAGGTGATTTAATTTATCTTCCTCTGACAAATAAACTTTTTGAAATTATGCATGTAGAGCATGAACAGCCATTTTATCAATTGAAAGACTTACCAGTATTTAAACTTCGGTGTGAGCTCTTCGCTTACAATGATGAAGATCTTGATACAGGTATCACAGATATCGATAATATTGAGAGAGATTATGCTTATAGATATAGTCTTACACTTGATAGCGCATCACAGGGCTTTGAGCAAGGTGACATTGTTACCCAAACTCTTGCCAGCGGTGTTACTATGTCAGGTGAGGTTGCGGCATTCTCTGATTCCGATAACATTCTACATCTAGTACACATTGGTGCAGATGATGGTAAGTATCACGAGTTTGCAACATCAAGGCTTTTATATGGTCCAGATGAAACTGAGTTTGGTAGAGCACAATCGTTTGCTTTAGTGACTGCTATCACCGAAACCAATAACATATCTGCAAATGAGCAAAATGATGAATTTGATAGAGCTGATCTAGATTTCTTAGACTTCAGTGAAAGTAATCCATTTGGAGAACCTGATTAATGTTTAACTATTTTTACCATGAAAGAATACGTAAGAGTGTAGCTATGTTTGGCTCACTCTTCAATGGTATATATGTTCTCAGAAAAGATTCATCAGGCCAAGTATTAAGTCAAGTTAAAGTTCCATTAGCATATGCACCAAGGGAAAAATTCTTAGATCGTATTAGAGAAAATCCTGATTTAAGAGAAAATAGTCAGGTTGCAGTTAAATTACCTCGTATGTCTTTTGAAATGACATCTTTAGCATATGCGCCTGAAAGACAATTAAATAAACAAATAAAATTTAATTATACTACAGAAGGCTCTATTACTAGTCGAGATTCAATTCAACAGCAATGTCCTTATACTCTTACATTTCAATTAAATGTATATGCAAGACAACAAGATGATGCATTACAAATTGTAGAGCAAATTATACCATATTTTAATCCTCAATATTCATTAACAATTAAACCATTTTCAGGTATAAGTGATTTCCTTGAAGATGTTCCTATTGTTTTAAACGGTGTAACTTACAGTGATGATTATGAAGGAGTGCTTGAACAAAGAAGAACTATAATTTATACCCTAGATTTTAGCATGCATGCTAGCTTCTTTGGTCCTATTGAAAGTAGTGGTATTATTCGTGATGTTCGTAATGTGCTATATACTATTGGAGCAGATTCAGATATTAAACTTGAAACTATTCAAGTGCTTCCGAATCCATTAGGAGTAAGTCCAGACAGTGATTTTGGATTTACTACTAATATAATACCGGCAGATAGTGCAGGGGCATAATAATGAGTCACTTTGAAAATGATAATTTAAAATCAGATTATGAATATTCAAGAGAAACTTTATTTGATTTAATCAATAAAGGTAGAGGTGCTCTTGAAGAAATGATCGAGGTTGCGCGCGAAAGTGAACATCCTAGAGCATTTGAAGTATTATCAGGTCTAATTAAAAATGTTGCTGACGTGAACGATAAACTTATGGATCTAAATAAGAAGCATAAGGATATCACTGACGCACCAAAGGCTATTGAAAACAAAACAACTAATAATCTGTTTGTTGGATCGACAGCCGAGTTGCAAAAATTATTGAAAAAGAATGAAGAGAATGATCTATCTAATGTGGTAGATATAACCCCAAGATTGAATGATAATGAATGACACATACCTTGGTAATATTAATGTAAAAAGAGACGGTGTAGATCAGGAATGGACTGCTGATTTAATACAAGAATATGCAAAATGTATGAACGATCCAGCATATTTTGCAGAGCAATATTGTAAAATAATCTCGCTTGATAGAGGATTAGTTCCGTTTCAACTATATCCTTATCAAAAGAAAATGTTTGAGGCTTTCAATGAGCATAGGTTTTCTATTGTCCTCGCTTGTCGCCAATCGGGCAAATCAATCTCAGCATGTGCCTACTTACTCTGGTTTGCATTGTTCAATCCCGAGAAAACAATTGCGGTATTGGCTAACAAAGGTGCGACGGCAAGGGAAATGTTATCCCGTGTTACGCTTATGCTTGAAAATATTCCTTTCTTTTTACAACCGGGCTGTAAAGCCCTTAATAAAGGTTCGATTGAGTTCAGTAATAACAGTCGCATCATTGCTGCCGCTACTAGCGGTAGTTCTATACGTGGTTTGTCTGTCAGCTTGCTTTACTTAGATGAATTTGCATTTGTTGAGCGTGCAGCAGAATTTTATACATCAACGTATCCAGTTGTTTCATCTGGTAAAGATACAAAAGTAATAGTTACTTCTACAGCCAATGGTATTGGTAATATGTTTTATAATATATGGCAAGGTGCAGAACAAGGTGTAAATGAGTTCAAGCCATTTCGAGTAGATTGGTGGGACGTACCTGGTAGAGATGAAAATTGGAAAAACTCTACTATTGCTAATACGTCACAATTACAATTTGATCAGGAATTTGGTAATACATTTTTTGGAACTGGTGACACGTTAATTAATGCTGAAACTTTGATGAAGTTACGAGCTAAGCAACCTATACAAATTTTAGAAGGTGGTGATCTTTTAATTTATAACGAGCCTAAAAAGAAACACGAATATGTTATGACTGTAGACGTGTCAAAGGGAAGAGGACAGGATTATTCTACTTTTAACTTGATCGATATTAGCACAAAGCCTTTTAAACAGGTTGCTGTTTATCGCTGTAATACTATGTCACCTATACTCTTCCCTACAACTATATATAAGTACGCAAAATTATATAATGAAGCATATGTTGTTATTGAATCAAATGATCAAGGTACACTTGTATGTAATGGTTTGTATCATGATTATGAATATGAAAATATGCATGTAGAATCAGTAGTAAAAGCAAATGCCCTTGGTATAGAAATGACTAGAAAAGTTAAAAGGATCGGTTGTTCAGGCATTAAAGATATTATAGAAACTGGTAAGATTAAAATATGCGATGAAAATACTATTTTAGAATGTTCTACATTTATTGGTAAAGGTCAATCGTATGAAGCTTCTGAAGGTAACCATGATGATTTAATGATGAATTTGGTTATGTTTGGATATTTTGTTCAGACTCAAATGTTCTCTGATATGACCGATATTAATTTAAAACAAATGCTATATCAAGATAAGATGGATCAAATAGAAAACGATATTGTACCATTTGGTATTATAGACGACGGCAGTGAAGAAATAGCACGTATAGAAGCTAAAGAGAAATTTGGGGGAGAGTGGGCTATAGAATATTCTAATGATATGTAAAATTTATCTTATTATAAATAAGAGCGATTGAATATTCGTATTATGGACACTTATCATTAACTCTATAGAGGACAAAAGTCATGGCGTTATTTACTCCTTCTGCGTCTCCGGCCATTACGGTCAAGGAGATCGACCTTACGGGGGTGGTGCCAAATGTACAAACTTCAACCGGTGCGTTTGTTGGCGACTTCAGCTGGGGTCCAGCAGAAGAGACTACGCTAATATCTAATGAAGCCAGGTTGGCCGAGGTATTTGGTACACCAGACTCCGATAACACAATAGATTTTCATTCCGCAGCGTACTTCCTACGTTATGGAAACTCACTTCAAGTAGTTCGTGAGGTCACGAGCGCTGCTAAAAACTCTTTCTTCGATGCTGGCGACAATGATTCTGATGCAGGATCATCCTTCTATTATAAAGCACCAGTTATCAAAAATGAAACAGATTTCGATAACCAAGTTTCTACACTTGGTGCAACTAACAGCACACCATTAGCTACTCAAGATTCTGCTGGTGGTAACATCAGTTGGGCGGCACGATTCCCAGGTGAACTTGGTAACTCACTTAAAGTTTCAGTTTTAGGTGCACCAGCAACTAAAGCTTCTAGCATTACAATAGGTGATGCTTTTGATGCTTGGACTTATGCAGACCAATTCGATGCTGCTCCTGGCACTTCGACATTCGCATCAGACTTTGGCGCATCTAACGATGAGATCCACGTCGTAGTTGTAGACGAAGATGGCTTAATTGGAGGAACAAAAGGAGCTGTTCTTGAGGCTTTCCCATTCCTTTCAAAGGCAAAGAACGCTTTAAATGCTGATGGTTCTACTAATTACGTAAAGAACGTTATCAATAACGCTTCAAACTACATTTACTTAGCTGGCGAAGGCTATGATGTAGAAGGCGAAGATTCCGCATCCTTTAACGTATTCAATGCTCTTAACTTCGGAGCAGATGCAGTTGCTGATAGGGACTTCGGTCAAATAGTTAACGCCACAACGAATCACGACAGCGATGACGTATGGGCTATCGACTTCTCGCTTACGGCTGGTGTAAACTCTGCTGCACTTACCACAACTGAATATGCAACTGGCTTTGATCTCTTCGAAGATGTTGATAACATCGAGATCGATATGATGATTGCTCCTGGTATGAATAGTGCAACTGATCAAAGGACGGTTGTTAACGATATGGTAGCTATAGCACAAAGCACACGTAAAGATTGTGTAGTTGTTGCTTCGCCACCTCGTTCGGCAATAATTAATAACAACTCACCTGTAACTGACACAGTTTCATTTGTCTCAGGTGGACTTACTCGTTCGTCTTATCTTTTCGTAGATAACAACTACCTGAAGGTGTATGATAAATACAACGATCAGTTTATTCAGATTCCAGCATCATCTTCAACTGCAGGTTTGTTTGCTAACACTGATCGTGTTGCTGCTCCTTTCTTCTCCCCAGCGGGTCCAAGGCGTGGTCAATATCTCGGTATCACAAACATCTCTTATTCACCAACAAAAAGTGAAAGAGACACTTTGTATAAGTCTGGCGTCAATCCGATTGCTAACTTACCAGGTCAAGGTATTCTTCTCTTCGGTGATAAGACTATGTTGGCAAGACCTTCGGCATTCGATCGTATTAACGTTCGTAGATTGTTCTTAGCAATCGAGCGTGCCATTGCATTGGCAGCACGTAACGTTATGTTTGAATTCAACGACGAGTTTACTCGGGCGGAATTTGTTAACGTCGTAGAGCCTTTCCTTCGGGAAATTCAAGGTCGAAGAGGTATCACTGACTTCCGTGTCGTTTGTGACGAAACAAATAACACTGCGGCAGTCATAGATAGAAACGAATTTGTTTGCAACATCTTCATTAAGCCAGCACGCTCTATCAACTACGTCACATTGAACTTTGTGGCAGTTAGAACCGGCGTTGACTTCGAAGAAGTTGTAGGCCTTAACTTTTAATTGACGTCAAGCGCAATAGGAGAAATTTAAATGGCTATCTTAGGTGTAGACGATTTTAAAGCTAAACTGAGAGGTGGTGGCGCTAGACCGAATTTATTCAAGGCGACTATCAACTTCCCAGCATATGCTAACGGTGATGTGGAATTGACCAGCTTCCTTTGTGAAGCTGCTCAGCTCCCTGGTTCGATTATGACACAAATTGATGTTCCTTTCAGAGGAAGAATCTTAAAAATTGCTGGTGATCGTACATTTGACGTATGGACACCAGTAATCATCAACGACACAGACTTTGCAATCCGTAATGCTATGGAGCGATGGATGAACGGTATTAATGCCCATCAGGCAAATACTGGTCTTACATCTCCAGTCGATTATCAAGCAGATTTGATCGTCGAGCAGTTGGATCGCGATGAAAGTGTTTTGAAAACATATAACTTTAGGGGTTGTTTCCCAACCAGTCTCAGTCCAATTGATCTTTCGTATGGTACTACGAATGAAATTGAGAGATTTACAGTTGAATTCCAAGTTCAATATTGGGAATCTAATACTACTTCGTAAGTTATAAATAAAGGTGGCCGGCTTCGGTCGGCCACTATTTTTTTCATCGCAGGATACTAATATGGCAGAGAATGATTCCATTAAATTATTTGGATTTGAAATTAAACGCAGTAAATCTGCTGAAGCAGAGGAAAAGCAAAAGAAATCTTTAGTACCTCCAGTTGATATGGATGGTGCCGGTTACGTTACTGCTGCGGGAACTCATTTTGGCCAATATGTTGATATCGATGGCGATAAAACAAAAGATAATTTTCAACTTATTCAAAAATATCGTGGTATGGCATTGCATCCAGAGATTGATGCTGCTATCGAAGACATTGTTAATGAAGCTATGTCTACGGATGACACAGGATTTTCCGTATCGATTAATTTAGATGAAGTAGACATTTCAGATAAAATTAAAGAACAGATTACAGAAGAATTTAATAATATTCTTCATATGCTCAAATTTAATGAGCTTGGTCATGATATATTCCGTAGATGGTATGTTGATGGTAGAATTGTATTCCACATTGTAATTAACGAATCATCTCCAGGAAAAGGAATTCTTGAGATAAGACCAATGGATGCTGCAAAGATCCGAAAAGTTAAAGAAATCAAGAAAAAGAAAGATCCTATAACTGGTGCTAATATAGTTGAAAAGGTAAATGAGTATTACATTTATCAAGAAAAACCTGGATCACAAACGCAAGGCGTAAAATTAACAAGTGATTCAGTTCTTTATACTACATCTGGTCTTTTAAATGAATCACAAAAAAGTATTATATCATATCTTCATAAAGCTTTAAAACCACTTAATCAATTACGCATGATGGAAGATTCGCTTGTCATCTATCGTCTTGCACGTGCGCCTGAGCGTAGAATTTTTTATATTGATGTTGGTAACTTACCAAAAGGTAAAGCTGAAGAATATATGAAAGGTATCATGACACGGTATCGCAATAAATTAGTATATGATGCAAGTACAGGTGATATTCGTGATGACCGTAAACATATGTCTATGCTTGAAGATTTTTGGTTACCACGTCGTGAAGGTGGTAGAGGTACAGAAATTAGCACACTGCCAGGCGGTGAAAATCTTGGTCAAATTGATGATATCATTTATTTCCAAAAAAGACTATATCGTTCATTAAATGTGCCTATCAATAGATTAGAGCAAGAAGCTCAATTTTCTCTTGGTAGAACTAGTGAAATCACACGTGATGAACTTAAATTCCAAAAATTTATTGATAGATTACGTAAGAGATTTAGTCATGTATTTTATGAAGCACTTAAAACCCAATTAATTCTCAAAAATATTATAACTGAAGAAGATTGGGATCAATGGATCCGTGATGTTCATTTTGAATATGTTGTGGATAATCATTTCACTGAAATGAAAAACGCAGAAGTCTTAAGAGAAAGACTTCAAACTATGGATATGGCTCAGAACTATGTTGGTGAATATATATCTAAAGAATGGGTAATGAAGAATGTGTTGCAATTAACTGATGAAGAAGTTAAGGATATGCAAAGTCAAATTAAATCAGAAGTTAATTCTGGTGAAATTGAAGATCCGGATGAAAAGGATGATGAACAAGATGATAGTCAAAATGATCAGGATCAAAAATCATCCGATAAGTGAAGCATACGCTAATTATTGTGCCCCAAGTTGGAAGGGATTTGATTTTGAATTTTATGATGCAGTAACTCCAGACACTCTATCCTCACAAAGAGGGCTTAAATTTTCCGATAAAAAATCTGGTCCACATACTGAAACTGAAAAAGCATGCTTATACAGTCAATATAATTTATGGAAGGAATGTGCTAGATCTAATAAACCATATCTTATATTAGAACACGATGCATATTTAGAAAAGCCTGAGGCTATACAATACAATCCACATCTTTGTATACAGTTTTTTGGCCAACATGCTATGGAAGCAGTTTTATTTAATCCATCTTTTGCAAGAGAATTAATATTAAAATTACAAACTCAAAATATAGCTGAAGGACCTATGGCATTCGTTGATAGAAATTTAGGATATTTTAATAAAGGGACACAAAGCTTACACGGTAGACCACATGCAAGATGGATAGGTAAAGATGCTCCAGTCAAATCTGTATTAGATCCAGAACTAGGAAATACAGTGGCTCATGTAGAACCAATACTAGATAGAATCAAAGATCCCGTACAAAGGGATTTGTTTAAAATTACTCAGTTAGGAGATAAATGATGGAAGATGAAAGAAGCAAAATTGAAGACATGATTGATAAAGCATATCAAGCAGATTATAATGCAGCAAATGATATTATGAATAATTTACTTCAGCAGAAACAAGCCGATGCTCTCGATCAAGCTAAAATTTCTATAGCAAATCAAGTATACAATGGTATGACTGATGAATCAGAAGATAATGAAGATTTTGATGACGATGATGAAGAGTTAGAAGAATATGAATTTGATGACGATAATGAAGAGCTAGAAGAATATGAATTTGATGATGAGGAAGATAATTAAAACTAATGGCATTTTTAGTAGCTAATTTACCACCACATTACGTTTATGTTAAAAAAGAATATCTCTATGATCTCGAAAGAGGTCATGGTGAATTGACACCTGGTGTGTGGGTATCTGTAAAATCTGTTATGGGCAAGGCATTGTACTTTGAGACATTGCTAACTGATTATGGCGCTTTATATGATAAGCTTCCATTGTCAGCTTTTGTCTGGAAAGAAGATATAAATTCAGATGATCAATTGCCACTTGATACTTTACAGCTTTGGGACTGCTTTGACTATCACATGACTGTTATAGAGAAACCTATATTAGGTCGCTGTGAATTTCTAGGTCGTGATAAGAAAATGCATGGTGGAGAGTATGTTTTCACCATAGATAACTGTCATGCAGATGAGAACATATTAAATACGAACTATTCCGAATACGATCCAGAACACAAGTCATTTAATATTTTAAAGCTTGATAATGGACAATATGCGGCACAGCCGAATAACAGAGTGATATGGAAAGATAGTAGTTTAATACCAGAAGAAACATTGCAACCAGACTTTTTGGTTTGCACTCAAAACTATTCAGTTGAAGGTCGTGATACTAAATGGTCCGTAGGACATACTAGTGAATGGCAATATAAGGCATTAGGTGAAGAAGAATGGTAATTACGCAGGAGATGGTATTAGCTTATCCTATCTCTCACGGGATATCAGAGTATTTTACTAATTATCTTCTATACAATAAAGATGTTGATCTAAATAACAACAGGCATAGAAATTTAATTCAGTATTGTAATCCTTATCAAGTAGACTGGTTACTAGGGCATTTTGATAAGGTTATTAATATTATGCTGAAAGATGGTGTTAAATCCGTTATGGATTTTGGATGTGGTATCGGAGGATTTGCATGGTTGGCTAGAAATCGTTTCGATGAAGTTATATCTGTTGATCGTACTGATGTTTATCAACCTTTAATGGATTGTTTTGAAGTAAAATTAGATTTTATGTGTAATCAGATTCAAAATCCAAATTTTAGAATAAGGAAATGGGATAGAGATCGTAAAGTTGACGCTATGGCACTGATAAGATTCTATCCATTAGAAACGACTAATGATAAAGATATAGTAAAAGATTATATAACAAAATTAAAACATTATGCTAATACTATTTACGTCCTTAGTATAGACACTAAATCTAGTAGGCATTTAGATAAAATAGGCTATCGTTTAAACAAATACATGTGGAAGATTTAAAAATTCAATTTGTATAAATAAAGTAGATTTTTATAAAAGGCATAAAATGAAGACTTTTAAAGAATTAAGACAAGGCAAAACGCCACCCGGTGAACAGGCTCATAAAGAGAAGTTTCAAGGGATTGACATTGTGATACACAAACAAGGTAATTCGTTTGTGGCATATGTTGATGGTGATAAGTACGATACATTTGCCAATAAAAATCAGGCTATTAAAGCCTCACAAAGAATTATTAAACAGCTAAAGGCTAAGAAATGAAACTTATTGCTGAATACGTCGAAAACGACTTAGAAGTCATAATTGAAGCTAAAGAAGGTGGTGGCAAAAATTATGTCATCGAAGGCGTATTCGCCCAAGCTGAACAAAAAAATAGAAATGGTCGCATATATCCAAAGCCTATTATGGAGGCAGCGGTAAACAAATATGTGACAGATCAAGTTTCCAAGGACAGGGCGGTTGGTGAATTAAATCATCCAGACGGACCTACTGTTAACTTGGATAAAGTATCCCATAAGATCACAGAACTTGCTTTCAAGGGAAATGATGTTGTGGGTAAGGCACAAATCTTAGATACTCCTAATGGACAGATCGTAAAAGGTCTGCTTGACGGCGGCGTAAGATTAGGTGTCTCAACTCGTGGTATGGGTAGCCTCGAGAATAGAAATGGTGCTATGTACGTTAAAGACGATTTTGTTCTTAACACGGTTGATATCGTGCAAGATCCATCGGCTCCTGGAGCTTTCGTTAATGGGATTATGGAAGGAGTTGACTGGGTCTGGAATAACGGCATCATTGAACCTCGGGCAATTGAAAAGATGGAGACTGAAATTAAAAAGGCTCCACGTGCAAATCTCTATGAGACTCAAGTACGTGAGTTTAAAAATTTCCTCTCGTTGCTAAAATCGTAAAAAAGGAGTCAGACATGACTGATCAATATGAACAGGATGTTGAGCTCGATGAGGACGAGACCGAAATCGAAGAAGCTCACGATCCTAAATCTGCAGAGGATGATGCGGTAAATTTAGCTACTAAAAAACCTGGTGGAACTGGCGTTGATAAGGCATCTGATGCCGGCCCTGACGCTAAACCTCCAGCACTTGGTACTGCTAAGAATAATACTAAGCAAGATCCAATGCCAAAAACAAAAGCTGCTCTTATGGCTGGCATGATGACAAAATTGCAAGGCATGAATAAGCAGCAACTTCAAGCTATGTACAAAGAAGGCTTTGAGGGTGACGAAGACGAAGCAGCGATTGTTGAGTCTGAGCACGACTTCTCAGAAGATCTTAATGCTCTCGTAGAATCTGAAGCAACTCTTTCTGATGAGTTTAAAGGCAAAGCGGCTATCATTTTTGAAGCAGCTATTAGCTCAAAAGTCTCTGAAGAAGTAGATCGCTTAGAAGAAAGCTATCGAGAAGAACTAGCTGAAGAGATTGCACGTACGAAGGAAGATCTCGTCGACAAGATTGACGGATACCTAAACTACGTTGTTGAGAATTGGATGGAAGAGAATCAGCTGGCTATCCAGACTGGTCTTCGCACGGAAATCGCTGAAGGCTTTATGAGTAAGTTGAAAGACGTATTCGAAGAGTCTTATATCGAAGTTCCAGAGTCCAAAGTCGACCTAGTTGACGGCCTCGCCGAACAAGTTGAAGAACTTGAAGGCAAGCTCAATGAGCAAACTGGTAAGTTTATCGAAATGTCTGAAGAGCTCGATCTCTATAAGAGATACGAAGTAATTCGCGAAGCATCTCGTGGTCTTGCCCAAACCGAAGTCGAGAAACTCACTTCTCTCGTAAAAGATATTGAATTCGTTAGCGAAGATGCTTTTGCTGAAAAAGTTGCAATCGTTAAAGAGTCGTATTTTAAGAAAGATAAGAGCACAACATCGATTATCGAATCTGAAGAAACCGATGAGGAGACTCAAGAGGTTTCTGATACAATGGCATTATATTTGAATGCTATTAGACAAGCTTCCAAGTAATTAGGAGAAATAAAAATGGAATCTTACGATCGTTTGGTCGAAAAATGGGCACCAGTTCTCAATGAAGAGACTGCTGGTTCTATTGCAGACCGTCACCGCAAGGCAGTTACAGCTGTAGTTCTCGAGAACACAGAAAAAGCTCTTCGTGAAGAGCGTACACAAGCTAACTTCCTTTCAGAGCAAACACCTCCTGGCAACGCGACATCAGCTGTTAGCAACTATGATCCAGTATTGATCTCGCTCGTACGCCGTGCACTTCCAAACATGATGGCATATGACCTCTGCGGCGTTCAGCCAATGACTGGTCCAACAGGCCTCATCTTTGCTATGAAGTCACGCTACGGTGGTGGTTCTACTAGCAACCGTGAAGCTCTCTTCAACGAAGCAGAGACCACATTCTCTGGTGATAGCTCTGCTACACACGACTCTGACAACCCATCAGGCTTGAACGTTACCAACCTCGACTCAGACTCGACGGCTGATGACGCTCGTTCTACAAGCATCTTTGCTGGTGGTATGTCTACAGCTAATGCAGAAGCTCTTGGTTCTTCAACTACAGCAGCTTTCCGCGAAATGGGCTTCACAATCGAGAAAGCTACAGTAACAGCTAAATCTCGTGCGCTCAAAGCTGAGTACTCTTTGGAACTGGCTCAAGACCTCAAGGCAATCCATGGTCTTGACGCTGAGACAGAGCTTGCAAACATTTTGTCAACTGAAATTCTCGCGGAAATCAACCGTGAAGTTATCAGGACAATCAACACGCAAGCTAAGACCGGTGCTCTTCAAACAAACACAGCTGTT
>Ga0255772_10001771_pt1 | contig 21367 bp, 40 predicted proteins | sample 071ome_34_FD_179970 | JGI IMG/M metagenome (GOLD analysis project Ga0255772, IMG submission 179970) | Coastal salt marsh microbial communities from the Groves Creek Marsh, Skidaway Island, Georgia - 071411BT metaG (version 2) | ecosystem: Environmental > Aquatic > Marine > Intertidal zone >...
ATGATTATGAAGGTAGAATGGAAGACATCGAAGAGAAATACTCTCAATATCGATATGTTTGCTATTCAACTGCTTCATCAACAGTTGAGAATCCCAAGTTTCGTTTAGTATTTCCTTTAACACAAAGCGTTGGTAAAGATGATATTAAACATTTTTGGTTCGCATTGAATAAAGAAATTGGTGATATTGCTGATGCTCAAACAAAAGATTTAAGTCGTATGTATTATATACCTGCAAAGTATAAAGATAGTTTTAACTTTATCTTTTCTCATGATGGCGAAGTAATGAATCCTATGTCACTTATGGCAAAGCATCCATATGTCAAACCTAATCAAACAATGTTCGATCGCTTTCCACCAGCAATACAAGAAGCTTTATTAGAAAGAAAGCGCAATCAATTAAACAATAAGAATTTTACATGGACATCATATCGTGACTGTCCATTTGTTAATCAAAGACAAATAGAAGATTATAAAGGAATTACAGGCACTGGTTGGTATGCAAAAATGTATGAAATAATGCTCACCACTGCAGGTAACGCGATGTCTAAAGGTTATCCTATTACTTCAAAAGAGATTGAATATCTTTGTCGTGATTTGGATAATGATACAGGCAATTGGTATTCTAAACGTGATTTTGAAAAGGAGGCTGAAAGAGCGATTGATTTCGTTTTTAAGAATAATATATGAGTAAATTTGGAAAAGCAATAGATAACGAAGTAAACTATACAGGCAAAACAATGTTCAAAGCATTTCTCTATGGAATGGCATTTGGAGCATTATTAATGGGACTATTATTATTACCTCAGGTAGTAAAGGCATCAGATGAAAATGGAGATCGTTTTTGTCTTGCACAAAACATTTATTTTGAATCAGCAAATCAAAGTTTTGCAGGTCAAATCGCTGTAAGTCATGTTGTAATAAATAGAGCTAACAGTGATTTATTTCCTAATAGTATTTGTGAAGTTATATATCAAGCAAAGATGAAAGAAAACTGGCTTGGTAATATGGTACCAATTAGAAATCAATGTCAATTTAGTTGGTTCTGCGATGGTAAATCTGATGAACCAGTAGATTCAGTGACATGGTTAAACTCAATTAAAGTAGCTGATATGGTTTTATCTGGTAACTATCCAGACATCACCGAAGGAGCTTTATGGTATCATGCTGACTTTGTAAAACCTTATTGGGCAAATCAATTGCAATTAGTAACTACAATAGATAATCATCTATTTTATAAGTAAGGAAAATATGTATAAGTACAAAGTAGAAGTAACTAAAGTCGTAGATGGAGATACTGTTGATATAGATCTCGATTTAGGATTTGGCGTTTGGCTTAGAAATGAAAGAGTCAGATTAATGGGTATTGATACCCCTGAAAGTAGAACCAGAGATCTTGAAGAAAAGTTCTATGGTAAACAAAGTAAAAAGTTCTTAAAGGATTTTTTAAAAGATAAAGAAGTCTTTTTAGTATCACATGGCAAAGGTAAATTTGGTAGAATACTAGGTGAGCTTTTTGTTAAAAGTAAAGAAAATGATGGACATCCAGTGTATGAGATTGATGTTGAACTAAATGTAAATGAAGAAATAGTTAAAAACTTTCATGCAGTTCCATATCATGGTCAATCAAAAGATGATGTACAACAAGGACATATGTGGAATAGAGCTGCGCTCAATGAGCAAGGCATAAAGTATGAAGATTAGTTTTACTATTGATGAATTAGATCAAGTCTTTTGGCATGAAAGAGCAGTTAAAGAAGCACTAAAAATTCAAACAAATCCAAAAGACAAAGATCGTGATTTTGAGAATGATATATTACTTCAAACAAAAAGAGGTCATGCCCCTGAAGTATATTCAATAGAAAATCTAGGACATACTGACAATGAAGCAGATTATCAAGATACATTCGATGTTGATAATAGTTCTGTTGATCATAAAGCTTCAGTATCAGTTCAAAAATTAGAGCGTACACTTGTAACATATGCATGGGACTTAGAAAACGCCTGGGAAGAAAGAAGAAGCAATATGCCTAGGCGTGTTTATGGTTGGATAAATAAATGGGATAGAGAACTAAAAAGGTTTTCAGATTATTATGAGCTTCACGGCATTTATTTATATGATAAAAATTTGAAAAAAATGGTGTACATTTCGCCAGAAGTATGGTATAATAATAACATTATGGAGAAAATATGAAAGAATCGCTAAAAGTACTACAAGAATGTGCAGAACTTCAAGCTAAAAAATCTAACGATTATCAGAATCCACATTCAAGAATTAAACAAGCAGATTACTACCCTAGAGGTATTGCTTCTATTCTTGATACAATTCATTCTAAAACTTTAAGAATGTATTCAGTTTTAGAAGCAATGGAATCTGATCCAGACTATGTGCCTAACTTTGAATCCCTCGAAGATTCAGGCAAAGACCTAATCAATTATGCTTCTTTTCTAGTTGCTTATTGTAGAAATGGCATTGATGGTCAAGACGGAACAAGAGATTTTTTAAATAGGAGTTTAAACAATGTTGAAAGTAGCTGATATCAGAGAACACTTTATTAACGAGCTTAAACTAAAAAAGTTTACAATTGATAAAACAGGTGCTAGAACAATTGAAATGATTGGTGCATCTTTTATTGCTGATGAAGAAGCTATCTTTGGTGAACCTAACTTTGAATATATTGATCATGAATTAGATTGGTATAACGATATGTCTACAAATATAAATGACATATACGGACCAAGTAAAGCTCCACCCAAAGCTTGGCAAATGTCTGCAAATGAAAAAGGTGAGATCAATTCAAACTATGGTCTTTTAATCTTTGGTGAAAAGTATCATGATCAATATGCAAATGCTCTTGAAGAACTTTCAAAAAATCCAGATAGTCGAAGAGCTTGTATGGTATATAATCGTCCATCAATTTGGAATGAATATAACGAAGACGGTAAAAACGATTTTATTTGTACCAATGCAGTTACTTATTATATTCGTGATAGTCGATTACACTGTGTAGTTCAAATGAGATCTAATGATGTAGTCTATGGATATAAAAATGACTATGCATGGCAAGAATATGTTCTTTTTGATATGTCAGATGAACTAAACATAAATCCTGGTAATATCTATTGGCAGGTACAAAATTTACATGTATATGAAAGACACTTCGATCTTGTTAGATAATTGGGATTATCGTTTCCTTGCATTAGCAAGGCATATTGCTACATGGTCAAAAGATCCTAGTCGTCAATTAGGCGCAGTTGCAATAGGTCAAAATAGACAAATACTTGCAACTGGATATAATGGATTTCCAAGAGGTATTGATGACGATCCAGAAAGATATAACATACGAGAAATAAAATATAAGTATGTTGTACATGCAGAAATGAACTGCATATATAATGCCACAGAAAATGGAGTTTCTTTAATGGACTCTACAATATATGTACATGGACTACCAGTTTGTAGTGAGTGTGCAAAAGGTTTAATACAAGTTGGAGTAGAAAGAGTAGTGGCATTCTCAAAAGATACTCCAGCACAATGGTTAGAAAGTACTGAATTAACCAAAGAATTATTTGAAGAAGCAGGTATATTATATGTCACCGAAATTCGATAAACAAGAGTTAGAGAATTCAAAAAGAATATTTAAAAGCGCAACACCAAAACAAACATTAGATTGGTATATTAAATGGGCCGCAAGCATTATTCTTTTAATTGCTATGTCTGTTAGATCTAATCCAGATTTAACAATTTACGATCAAAGCTTATCGCTTATTGGATGTTTAGGTTGGTTAGTTGTTGCTCTTATTTGGAAAGATAGAGCATTAATTATATTAAATTCTACAGCAGCAATTATATTAGCAACAGGAATTATTAATACATTATGAGATTAGAATATAAAGACAAAGGTAGAATAGGAATCACATTTTCTGCATTTGACCTCTTGCATGCGGGTCACGTGTGCATGCTCGAGGAAGCAAAAAGACATTGTGATTATTTAATTGCAGCATTGCAAACAGACCCAACAATCGATAGACCAGAAAAGAATAAACCAATTCAATCATTAGTTGAAAGACAAATTCAATTAGCTGGCATAAAATACGTCGATGAAATAGTAACATATCAAACAGAAACTGACATACTAGATTTATTATTAACATTACCAGTGAGTGTAAGAATTATTGGTGAAGACTATAAAGGAAAAGATTTTACTGGAAAAGAATTATGTATACAGAACAAAATTAAGATCATATATAATAGTAGGAAACATTCTTTTAGTACAACATCATTAAGGGAGAGATTAAATTATGAAAATATTAATAACGGGAGCTAAAGGCTATATTGGCCAAGAAGTAACTCAACACTTAAAAACAAAAAATGGAGTTCATATTATTGAACATGATATTGATACTTGGGATATTAATACACCGTATCCAGCTAACAAAGATAGAGATATCGATGTAGTTATTCATTTGGCTGCATTGGTTAAATGTGGTGAAAGTGTTAGAGATCCTGTATCATATTATAAAACAAATATAATGGGAACTATCAATGTTATGAATGCATTTCCAAATGCTAAGATGATATTCGCATCAACAGGTGCAGCATTTGATCCACAAAATCCATATGCAAAATCAAAGATTGTTTGTGAAGATATGATCAAAGCAGAATTTGAAAAATATACTATTTTTAGATTTTTTAATGTTGGTGGAGGAAATCCTACTAATCCAGAAGGATTATATCAAGCTACACAAAATGCAATTCAATCTGGAACATTCACAATTTTTGGTGATGATTATGATACAGTCGATGGAACATGTGTAAGAGATTATGTGCATGTAAAAGATTTAGCTAAAGCTATTTGTTCGGCCGCAAATCAAGAACCAGCTATGTCTGATTATGAACCTATAGGCTCAGGTAAATCATATACAGTTAAACAATATGTTGAAACATTTTTAGAAGTAAATGGACCACTTTTTAAAGTGGAATACGGACCAAGACGTGAGGGTGATGCAGCTTCAACTGAAGTACCATTCATGTCAAAGTTTATGAATCCAACACATACATTAGAGGATATCGTTAAATTATGAAAATAGGAATATTATTAGGTAGAGGTGTAGAAGGTGTAGGCTTAACTAAGAATGTAGTTGAGTTTCAAAATCTATATCCAGAAGTTGAAGTATTTGCTACTATTGATAAGCTATGGCAAAGAATGGACTCTATGAAATTTAGAGTTAATTATTTTAGAGGTGCAGATTGGGACACTATATCTAAACCAGCAAAAAGATTTCCAGACTTAATGACATGTACAGATGTAATTAATAGATTAAATCAATTAGATGCATGTATAGTTTTTAGTGTACCATCGAAGTCTCATCCAGAAGAATGCGGAGATAATTTTATTCGTATGCTTGATGAAATTAATGTACGTAAATCATTAGTTCAAGTGGACCATAAAATACAATCTATTACGCGTAATTATAAATTAAAAGAAATATGTGAAAAGGTAGATGTTTTAATGTGCCATTATGTAGAAAATCCATTTGGGTTATGGGTAAAGAAAAATGGAATTAAGACACCACTTACAAACATGGGTGTAGGATTTAACTTTACAAAAGATAAATGGAAACCAATTCAGGACCAAGACCCACGATATATTCGATGGGTCGGACGTTCTGCTATGTGGAAAGGACCAGATGTTATGATTGATTTACATAATGAGCATTATCGAAGTAAAGGATTCATTACAGTGCTGGAGGGATTAGAAGCTTCAATACAATGGCCATTGGTAGTTTATAAAGACGGATTTGATCAAAAGATTAGAAGAGATGTAGTTAATTATTTTAGACCAGAAAAAGAAATTGATAACAATCCTACTAAAGAACCACAATACGGTACTGAAGAAGAAAATAAAGGTGCATACCTTTATACACCATACACATATAATGATATGATTGAGCGTATGAGTTTAGGTGGATTTGGTTCTGATCTGATGTATTTTAAAGATAACATATATGGAGATAATGTAGAATATTGTCATACAGATGCATTTATGGCAGGCGTTATACCTATTTTCCATAAACACTTTTGTGATCATGTAATTCATAGAGTTCAAGGTAAACCAATTAGTCAATGTAATAATACTGGAACAATTGCTGTTGATATTGAGAATCCACAAACTGATTTGATTGTACAATTATCAAAGGATAATGGTATGAGAGATGAATGGAGAAATATGATGTTTGAATTTTGGAAAGAACATTGTGATGCTACAGTTGTATATGATGATATTATTGACAAGACATTGAACTTTAATGAAAGTGAAGTAAATAATTTAGAGGATTTTTTCGGATGAAATTTGCAAGCATAGTACCACTCATAGGAGGATCAACTCTTGCTATGGAAAATGTATTTGGTAAAAGACCAGAATATATGTTGACTTATGATGGATTTCAAGCGAATGAAGAACATTTAAATCATTATTATAATCATGAAGTTCCATATATTAATTTATCAACAACATCTAATCCTAAACTTGAATCAGTAGATGTTGTGAATACTGTATGTCCATGTGCTGGATTAAGCTCACTTTCTACATCTGCAAGTTCTACAAATGAAGCTAATGATTGGATGATTACCTCCGCAAAATATGTTTTAGAGAATGTACAACCAAAAGTATTTTGGGGTGAAAATGCTCCAAGACTTGCATCAAAAATGGGTGAACCTGTAGTAGAAAAACTAAGAAAAATTGCTGATGCAAATGGATATACCTTTTCACTATTACAAACTAAGTCTATTTTACATGGATTAAGTCAAACAAGAGATCGATCATTTTATTTCTTTTGGAAAGATGATAAGGTTCCTATGTTAGATTATATACAAGAACCTCCAGGAAATATTGCACAGGATATTCGTGATGCGGGCAATAGAGCATTCGATCCAATGAGTAAAATATTATGTAATGATAAAATACCTTCTGAAAATCCATATTATCGATATGTATTAGAAGTTATTCATGGTGGTATAACACATAAAGAATTTTCTCATTCATTAGAAAAAACTGCAAACATTATGGATTATATAGAAGAACATACAGATTATTCTCAGGTTGAACCTTGGATGAGAGAAAATGGATTTGAAAAAGAAGCCAATAGATGTTTAACAATGCATAAAAAATTAAAGTCAGGTGGTAATATTATGAGAAAAAATGTTGAAGTACCATGTGATAAGGTTGGAGCATTTGTAGGTCATTTACCATCTATGTTAACTCATCCTGATGAAGATAGATTCCTTACAGTAAGAGAAGCATTACATATCATGAGAATGCCAGATGATTTTGAACTACTTAATCCTAAAAGAACTCTTAATCATATATGTCAAAATGTACCTGTTAAAACCGCAGAATTTGTATCACAACAAGTATATAAATATCTTAACAATCAATTAGATATGATAGACACCTCATTCTTAGTTCAAGACAATAGAAAAAAAGCCATTAAATTTGAAAAAAACAGTGTACAACTGTCTGATTTTATGGTATAATAATAGTTATAAATTTAAAACAAATGGAGTGATATATGCCAAGTATTAGTTTGATGCCACGTAAAAGGCATCCAAAAGATAAAAGACCAGCAAGGCCAATGCCTTTTGATGTGGCTCTAAGAAAATTTAGAAAAGCCGTAGAAAAAGCTGGTATTATTAATGAGGTTCGTAAAAGAGAATTCTACGAAAAACCTACTGCAAAAAGAAAACGAAAAAAAGCCGAAGCAGTTGCTAGGCATCGTAGAGAAGTTAGACTTCAACAACAATCTAATTTGCCGAGAGGCTTTCATGGGAGAAAATAATGGATATGAAACAATTAGTTGAAATGTTTTGTCGTATGACAAGAACTGACATGACTCAATTTGCTGAACTGGCAGTAGCAAATGGTATTGGAACAGATATCGAATTTGCATTACATACTGCTCAACTAGAAAACTTTAATTCCGAGGAGGAAGAATAATGTCTATAATGGATAAACTTAAAAAGAATAGTAAAATAAAAGATACTGCTATTCTTTCGGATTCAGTATTATTTGCTGAAAAAGATATTGTATCAACATCTGTTCCAATGATAAACGTTGCTTTATCAGGAGATATGGATGGAGGTCTTACATCTGGACTTACTGTATTAGCTGGTCCAAGTAAACACTTTAAAACTAGTTTTGCTTTACTTATGGGTGCTGCATACTTAGAAAAATATGAAGATGCTGTTATGCTATTTTATGATTCAGAATTTGGTTCACCACAGAATTATTTCGAATCATTTGGTATTGATACAGAAAGAGTTTTACATACACCAATCACAGATGTCGAACAATTAAAGTTTGACTTAGTTGGCCAACTCGAAAATATTGAAAGAGGCGATAAGGTAGTTATTGTTATTGATTCAATTGGTAACCTTGCTTCTAAGAAAGAGTTGGAAGATGCTCTCAATGAGAAATCAGTTGCTGATATGTCGAGAGCTAAAGCATTAAAGGGATTGTTCCGAATGGTCACTCCTTATCTTACAATGAAGAACATCCCTTTACTTGCTGTAAACCACACTTATCAAGAAATTGGATTGTTTCCTAAGGCAGTTGTTTCAGGTGGTACAGGTATCTATTACTCAGCTGATAACATATGGATTATTGGAAGACAACAACAGAAAAAAGGTACAGAGATTCAAGGTTATAACTTTGTGATTAATGTAGAAAAATCTAGGTTTGTAAAAGAAAAGTCTAAGATTCCAGTGTCAGTTACATGGGAAGGTGGTATTGCACCATTTGGAGGACTACTTGAAGTAGCTCTTGCGGGTGGATATGTAACTAAACCAAACGTAGGCTGGTATGCTGCAGTTGATATGGAAACAGGAGAAATACTTGAACCTAAGGTTAGAGAAAAAGATACTCTTACTAAAAAGTTTTGGGATCCAATCTTTAAGAACTCAGACTTTAAAGAGTTTATAAGATCTTATTATTCAATTGGTCATAAGCCTTTATTGGATATTGATTTAGATATCGAATCAGAAGATGTTTAAGGTATCTGAAAAAGACTACGCAATAGTTGAGCGCGAAGATAGTGTCTTTCATGGTGTCAAACTAAAAACAGGTACGTGGAAAGATGTAATAGTTGTATATGGACAAGTAGGAGTAAAAGAAAGCCCTGAACTTGATATTGCAACTCTTTCATTTAATTTCACAATTCAAGATCCTGCTGATTTTAGTGTAGATGAATTAAATGAAGATGAATCATTTAAAAATTATCTTGGCGCGATATTGCAATATATAATAACAGATAGTTTAGAATACGCAAATAATAATAATTTAGGAGTTATAGGAATTGGAAATAACGAATCAACTACCGACTCACATACTGAATCATTTACTGAATAATGAAGAGTATTGTAGAAGAGTCGTACCTTATTTAAAGAAAGAATATTTTGAAGGTACTCACAAAACTGTATTTGATCTTATAGTTCAATTTGTCGGTAAACATAATAAACTACCAACATCAAAAGTATTAGAACTCGAATTAAGAAAGATAAATGCTCCTGAAGATGTATTGAATAATGCATCAAGACTTATATCTGAAATAAGTTCTAAATCAGATGTTGATACTGATTATTTAATTCAAGAGTCAGAAAAGTGGTGTAGAGAAAAAGCAATCTACAATGCTATCATGGATTCTATTACTATTATTGATGGAAAAGATAAAGAGCGAAGTGAAGGTGCTATACCTGAAATACTATCAGATGCTCTTGGAGTTTCTTTTGATCAAGCAATAGGACATGACTATATTGATAATTCAGATGAAAGGTTTGATTTCTATAATAAGAAAGAAGATCGTATACCGTTTGATCTTGATTACTTTAACAAAATAACAAAAGGTGGTCTACCTAATAAGACACTTAATATTGCTCTTGCAGGTACGGGTGTAGGTAAGTCACTATTCATGTGTCATTGCGCAGCATCAGTGCTTGAGCAAGGAAAGAATGTTTTATACATTACAATGGAAATGGCTGAAGAAAGAATTGCAGAACGTATTGATGCGAATCTAATGAATCTTCCAATTGAACAACTATCATCTCTTCCAAAGAATGTGTTTAGTGATAAAATTGGAAAGATTGCAAGAGGAGCTATTGGTAAACTTATTATTAAAGAATATCCAACAGGCGCTGCTCATACAGGTCATTTTAGAGCTTTACTTAATGAATTAAAGCTAAAAAAGAACTTTCGCCCAGATATGATCTATATAGATTATTTAAATATTTGTGCATCAAGCCGCATGCGTGGGCTTGGAGGAAGTATAAATACATATAGCTATGTAAAAGCAATTGCAGAAGAGCTGAGAGGCTTAGCTGTAGAATTCAATGTACCAATAGTCTCTGCAACGCAGACTACCAGGTCAGGATATTCAAATACTGATTTAGGACTAGAGGATACATCTGAATCATTTGGTTTACCAGCAACAGCAGATCTTATGTTTGCTCTTATTTCAACTGAGGAACTAGAAGAACTTGGTCAGTTAATGGTAAAACAATTGAAAAATCGTTACAACGATCCTACTAAATTTCGAAGATTCGTAATCGGAGTAGATCGTTCCCGCATGAAACTATATGATGTAGAGGAGTCGGCACAATCTGATATCATGTCTGACATGACACCAGATAAGCCGATAAACAAGTTCGGTGTACGTGACAGTCATGACACGTTTGCTGACTTTAAAATATAGAGGAGAATATATGAATAATATGTTACAACTAGCAAAAGATTGGGTACATGCAAGATGGGCTGAAAGAACATCTTGGGATGGTGGCGTTATCGTCGGTGTCTCTTTGTCTTACCTACTCTTGGGCGGCCTATTAGATTGGGTTGCTTGGCTTGCATTAGCCTATGGTATCTATACTTTTGTTAAGGCAGAAGTTCAATAAGAACCTTTTATAATGACAATCATGGGGGAGTGCAAACTCCCCTTTTTTTGGCTGAAAAAAAGGCGGTTTTTTTTCACAAAAGGTATGTACATTTGCAAAAGACTATGGTATAATACAACTATAAATTGATAAAGGAGTTAAAAATGTCAAACCATGTAAATGAACAAATCCTCGAAAGCATATTCGACGAGGTATCAGAAATGAATACTAGTTCAATTCTACAAGAACTAGAAGGTGGAATGTTCTCAGGAATGTGTGAATCATTCGATATGAGAGTAGCTTTAACTGATAGAGATAAAGTTATTGAATTACTTTGTAATAAAAGATTTGAGGCATTGCCAGAGGGACCACAGTAATGGATAAATTTACAGTAAAATTCGAACATATTGCTACAACAATACCAGAAGAAGTAGAGATTACTCCTCGTGAGTTTGAGCTCTTAACAGCTAAACCAGTCAATGATAGAAATACATCACTTGCTTGGACTAGCATGTGGTTAAGAAATACTGCATTAAATTCAAATACTGGTAAATTTGCCGATGAAGATATTGAAGATTGGTTTAATCAATTCTTCTTCGAAGGTGTATTTAAAAACGGACAATTAAGGAGTCATTAATGTTTATACCAACAGAGGTAAATGAAATGAATGGTGGAATTCAAAAGACCTATGAGTTTAGTAACGGGTATGGTGCTTCAGTTATTAGACATCAAGGATCTTATGGATTCAAAAAGAATCTTTGGGAATTGGCAGTACTACAAGGTGGTGAGCTTTGTTATGGTACTCCAATTACTGATGATGTAATAGGACATCTTACAGAAGATGAAGTTGAAACAATTTTAAAACAAATAGAGGAATTATAATGAGAGGATCTGAAAATTACGTGATGACTGCCCACGTTGAAAGTGCAGGCGATATGTTAGAATTGGAAACAGTTCGTAAAACAGTAAGTATTATTAATAAAGAAAATCGTTGGAAAGAACGAGCTTCTAAGTATAGATTTGAAAATGGATATTCTAATGTAGAACCTTCAAAGCTACCTAGATACTATGTCAAATGTCAAGGTAGAGGACCAAGAGCTTCGATTGCTCGAGCAGAAGGTCGTCATCCAAGAGCATACGATCAATTTATACCACTTAGCAAGTCACAAAAATGGGATGTATATGTCTACACAAGATAAAAAAGTAGCTTACGAAGTTAAAGCAAAACAACCATTGCCAACCAATTCAAGTTGGGTGGCAGAATATTTATTTGATTCGCTTAAAAGCGCAATAAAATTTGAAATAGGCATGAGAAAACAAGGTTTTAGAACTGAAATTACACGTAAGTTTATATGATTATTGAAGCAATAATATTTATTATTTGTATGGCAGGTTCATCTTATCAAGCATATAGAAAAGGTCTTAAATTAGGAGCTGAATTTACAATTGATCATTTACATGATCAACGTATAATTGCATATGATAGTACAGGTAAAATTGTACCTAATAAGTTTTTTAATACATAAACTTGTATAAATAGATATAATAACTATTTAGGAACTTTTATGAAAAGCTTAAAAAATTATATCTATGAAGCTAGTTTAGCTGGTGGAACAACCAACTATCAACAACCCACTGGTGCATTTTACAAATACGTACAAATGGCCAAAGATCCCAACATTGATTTTGAAGCAGATAGAGATGCTAAACTTTATGATAAAGGTTTGAATCATGTAGGTGATATAAAACAAGGCGAAAAGTTTAAAATTCTAGATAGAGATGAAAAAGATCTAGTAATGTTAAGTAGATCTTATACAACTAAAATTAACTACAAAGGTAATGAATACCAAATGAGATTATCTGATATTCTTAAACCATCAGGTAAAAAGGTTGATTTTATTCAGGTTGATTTAAAAGACAAACAAGATCCTAGTGTTTGGGTACCATTTAAAGCTGGTCATGGACATGAAGCACAAATTGCTCAAGTGTTTATTGAAAAATCTGGTGGTAATTGGGAGTTTGAACATAAAGGAAAAGAATATCATGTGACAAAATTAATGTCACCTCCAACTCCATCAGGAGTATTAGGAAATCCAAAAACAGATTTATATGTTAGATTTGCTGAAAAGATTCCAGGATTTGGTAATGAATTAAAATATAGTTTAAAAGCTGCTAATGCTACCTTTATTGAAAACTGGATGAAGCCAGAAAGATTTGAACAAATATTTGGAAAATCCAAATCTATTCGAACAATCATGGAAACATGGGAAAGATTAAATGAAGATGATACTAAAGTGGTTGGTAAAAGTAAAGCACCAACACTTCATTGGTTTGTTGTTGATACTGGATTAACAAGACCTAACACAGATATCATATTGGATAAAAAAGAAGCAATGGAAGCATTTAGTGGCGCAAATAAATTTGGACCTAAGCATCCAGCAACAGCAAACTGTTGGCTAAAAGGAGATCCTACCGATACAATTTCTAGTCTAATTGATAAAACAAAAGATATAAAAAATCATGGTGTTAAAGCTGCATTATTCATAAGAGGATATGGTAAGGCAAGTAATTCTGCATGTTTCCTTCGAGCAGGAAATGGATGGAGAGTAAATCCAGTGTGGATGAAATACTTTAAACTACCTAAACACTTTGGAAATGCTAAATGATAACACTTAAAAATTACCTTACAGAAGCCGCAGGTAAGAATACTCATATGACTCATATTGAGGACCTTATCCTTGACGGCGGAGTTAAGGGGGCTCGCCAGGCTATCCTAGCACTCAGATCTCTGCGGGATATGTTGAGCGGTAACACAAAAGCACCTATGGATGTTACTGTCAAGTGGGACGGAGCCCCCGCCGTATTTGCTGGAGAAGATCCAAGAGATGGAAAATTCTTTGTAGCAAAAAAAGGTATATTCAACAAAGATCCAAAGGTCTATAAATCCCATGATGATATTAAAGCAGATACGTCTGGTGATTTACAGAAAAAACTCATATTAGCATTCGATCATTTAAAGAATTTAGGTATTAAAGGAGTCATTCAAGGCGACTTTATGTTTGATTCATCGGATCTCAAAAAGGAGAAAATAAATGGAGTTGAACATATTAGTTTCCATCCTAATACTATCATGTATGCTATTCCTACTTCCCTGGCGTTAGCCAAAGAAATACAAAGAGCTAAAGTTGGTATTGTATGGCATACAACATATAGTGGATCTAGTTTTGAAAATATGACAGCATCATTTGGACAGGACATTGTTTCAAAATTAAAACCATCTAAAGATGTATGGATGCAAGATGCAACATTAAGAGATCTTTCAGGAACAGCTACATTAACAAAACAAGACAGTTTAGATATATCAAAAAAATTATCAGAAGCGGGTAAAATATTTCAAAAAATACAATCAAGCACACTCAAAGAAATAGAAAAAAATAAAGAACTAAACCTCGTACTCAATGTCTATAATAACCTTATGGTTAGGAAAGGCCAAAGAATAACAGACACCAATAAACATGCAAAAGGATTAATACAATTTGTCACAGATCGATATGCAAAACAAATAGACAAAAGAACATCTCAGGCTGGTAAAGATATACAAATATCAAAAAGAGATGAATTATTAAAGTTTTTTAGTCAAAAAAATTTAAAAAACTTAAAAAGTATATATGATTTGCAAAATTTAGTGATCGATAGCAAATTAATTATTATAAATAAACTAAACAAGTTGTCAAAAATAGGCACCTTTGTTAAAACAAAATCCGGATTTGTAGTCACCGGCGTTGAAGGCTTTGTGGCTATAGATCGTATGGAAGGTGGTGCGGTGAAGTTAGTAGACCGTATGGAATTTTCTACTAATAACTTCTCGCCTGATATTATAAAAGGCTGGGATAATCCAGGCTAATGGGTAACCGAGGATATAAATGTCAATTAAATCATTCAGTGATTTTTTAACTGAAGACACAAAAGAAATTTCATTCGTGTTTGGAAGATTCAATCCTCCAACGATTGGTCATGAAAAACTCTTTGATAAGTTAAAAACACAAGCTCGTTCAGGGCCATATAGAATCTATGGATCAAAATCAAACGATCCAAAATCAAATCCTCTCGAATTTAAAGATAAAATCAAATTTTTACGTAAAATGTTTCCTAAGCATGCTCGTAATATAATGGCTGATAAAGATGTTCGTAACGTACTAGATGTTGTAGTAAAACTTTACGATCAAGGATTCACTAAAGTAACTATGGTTGCAGGATCAGATAGAGTAAAAGAGTTTGATATACTATTAAACAAATATAATGGTGTAAAAGCAAGACACGGATTTTATAATTTCGAAGGTGCAATAAATGTAGTAAGTGCTGGGGAGCGAGATCCAGATGCAGAAGGAGCAACTGGGATGTCAGCTTCTAAGATGCGAGCCGCCGCTCAACAAAATGATTTGAATTTATTTTCAAAAGGGCTCCCATCGAATTTTAGTCCAACAGAGTTATTTAATGCTGTAAGAAAAGGAATGGGACTTAAAGAGTCACATAGTTTTAGAAAACATATAGAATTACCTCCAGTATCAGAAACAAGAGAAGATTATATTGAAGGAAGTCTATTCAAAGTTGGAGACATCGTCAGAATAAAAGAAACAAATGAATTAGGAGAAATAATTGTTTGTGGAACAAATTATGTAATGGTTGAAGCCGAATCTGTTAAGAAAAGATTTTGGTTAGACGCTATTGAATTATTTGAAGAAGGTGGTGCAGGAGATTGGGGTACAATCAAGGGACTAATGAGATACCTTAAAGATACACCAGGCCAACCAAAAAGAATGGAAGGAAAAGAAGATCCTGACATAGGTAAAAGAAAAGGTTCACAACCTAAAGGTTATTATGCAAAAGATGCTAAAGGAAATGAAATGTCTAAAAGCACTAAACAAAAACGTGCTGCTCAATTTGCTAAACAAGCAAAAATGGATGATGACGATCCAAAAGCATATAAACCTGCACCAGGCGATGCAAGGGCAAAGACAAAGCCATCTAAACATACTCAAAAGTTTAAACAAATGTTTGGTGAAATGGCAGAGCACTTAACATTTGAAGATATTATGGTTGAAGAAAAAGGAACAGATGCAGCATTAAAGAAAAAAGCTGACAAATCTGGTATGCCTTTAAGTATATTAAAGAAAGTTTTTAATAGAGGAGTTGCAGCATGGAGAACAGGACATAGACCTGGAACAACTGCAGTCCAATGGGGATTGGCAAGAGTCAATTCATTTGTAACAAAATCATCAGGAACGTGGGGAAAGGCTGATGCTGATCTCGCAAAACAAGTAGGATAACTATGAAAAATTTTAAAGAAATTAGAGAAAAATATCGCAGCAAATTTCCACCTGCATTAGTTGCTGCTGCTGTCAAGATTGCTCTTGATATGGGTGGTAATATGACAGGAGCTTATAAGAAAATTGAAGCAATGAAACGTGGATTAGCAGATGATCCTATTGTTAAAGATGCTTTAAGACAAGCGAATGAATCAGTGGAAGAAGGTACAATGGCTATTGGTGTTAAGGATAGAGATCCTAACAAAAGAGAAAAAGCTATTGATGGTATGCGTAAATTAGTAAAATCTGTAAAAGGTAGTACTAAAGTAGGTTCACCTCAAGGACAAAAATTTGCAGCTGAATTAGATATGAAATATCTATCAGATGATGAACTTGCTGACGATTTTGCAGATCCTAAAAATAAAAACAAATCCATTAAGGATATAATGAATAAACACGCAAAAAGGTTAAATATTAAATTTAACTAGGAGTTTGAGCTATGAATTTAGAAGAAGCATACAGACAACGAATCGCTGAAGATGGCCATGTTGATTCTGCAAACGTAAAGAATCAATTAACATCTTTAAAAAGAAATGCTGAACAGTTATTAGCACAGATTAAACCCGATTCAGAATATCCATCATGGTGGGTAAACAAATTAGTAAAAGCTGCAGATTATTTAGATACTGCAACTGATTTTTTACAAAACAAAGTAGATCAAGGCAAACAATGAAAAAGTTTAAAGAGTTTAGACAAGTAGACGAAGCACCATTGGTAATGAATGATATGGATATTGTGAAATCTATTTTGACAAAACTTGAAAAAGACTTTAGTGACTTAATTAGTAAAAAACAATTAGAAAAAGGTTGGCCTAAACTACAAATGATTGCAAAAGTTGCAGGATATGGTATATCAAAAACAAAACAAAAAGACGGACGTACATATAGGTACGATTTAAAGAAATGATAGATTTTAAAGATTTTTTAGTAACAAATCCAGGAATGGAAAAAGATTCACAAATAGCATATAGACGTATGAAGACTCGTAAGTCTCAAGACTATGGTAACGATACTGCTTCAACTGATTATAAAAAAGATACTGTAAAAGAAAAATTAACAGCGGCTCAGCTTAAGAAAAGATTAGATATGATTCGTAAATCAGTCGAAAAGATTAATGCAAAGAATGCAGAAAAAGCTAAAAAGGATGCATTAAAACATTTTAAAGATATGGATTTCTAATGAAAGGCTTTAAACTTTTTTTAGAAGGTGAAGGTAAATACAAAGGTGAAACCTGGGAGCAGGGTTACAAACGAAGAGTTGTGAAAACCACTGATCCGGAACATAAGGAACAGGGTTATAACTGGCGTATAAAAGGTAAAGAAAGAGATGAAATCTCTATTAAATTATACAAGTCAAAGCCAAGCTTTGATGAATATAAAAAACAAATGAAAAGAGTAGCAGGACACGAATTCGGTGGATAGTTTTTTAGAACATGTACAAGAAAGATTTGGTCTATATGAAGGTACATATGTACCTTTAGAACAACCAATGCTTGAAGAACCTGAATTGAATAAACCAAAACGATCTGCTGGTCCTACAAAATTTGTTGTATATGTAAGAGATCCATCAACTGGTAATGTAAAGAAAATTAATTTTGGTGATAAAAAAGGTGGACTAACTGCTAAAATTAATGACCGTGAAGCTGCCCACAATTTTGCTTCACGACACAATTGTGATACAAAGAATGATAAAATGAAAGCGGGTTATTGGGCATGTAGATTACCGAAATATGCTAAAGAATTAGGATTAAAAGGTGGCGGAAACTATTTCTGGTAGAATTGATTTTCCATTTATGTCAGAATATGATGTAGACGGAGAAATAAGAGAATTCGATATTAATCGAAGTGACGATGAATATGTATGGCATCGCGATGGTGAAGATCGAGAACTAGAAATTCTCGAAGGTGAAGGTTGGCAATTTCAATATGAAAATTGTTTACCTTATCATATTAAACCAGGTATGATATTTGATATACCAAAAGGAGAATATCATCGATTAATAAAAGGTTTTAATAACCTCAGATGTAGGATTATAAGGAAAGATGGATAAAGAAGATATGCAGGTTTATACTGTACAATCACAAAGACTAGATAGGATTGAAGAAAAGCTAGATCAAATGGCAGAAGCTATTGTTGCTCTTGCTAGAGCTGAAGAAAAGATTACTACTCTGACTGATTTTAACAAACAGCAATCAGAACAAGTACAAAATCTTATAAATAGAATAGATCGAGTTGAGCTTTTAGTTAACAGCAATGCTAGCACGGTCAATATAATAAATAAAGTGTTTTGGATTGTCGTGGTTGGCTTAGTGTCAGCAATCACATGGGAATACATAGCACATATTAGTTAACGGAGAAATAAATGAAATTTAACGATGAAATTACAAACAGCATTGCAGCAACAGTTAAAGACGTGTTAGAAGGTAAAGCTGTTAAAAAAGAGGAAGTAAAATATCCTCATAAAATGTATCATCCAGAAAATGGCGAAGAAGTAGAAGTCAAAGATAAGGCTGAACACGAATCTTATGCCAAAAAAGGATATGTACATGAAAAGCCAGAAGTAAACGAGGTTGAAGAGCCAAGAGCCAAAGGTGAAAAAGATTTTAAAGATAAGCATGTTGTTAAAAAATCTGGAGAAAAAGAAGACGGTACAGTTGTAAAAGAAGCTAAGAAAGACGAGAAAGTCGAAGTCGAAGTTGAAATCGATGATGAAGATGAAGACGAAGAAGACATGGAAGAAGAGTCTGAAAAGCAAAAGAAATACCAAGCATTCTTTCAAAAAGCACTTAAAAAGTTTGGCGTAAAATCACCATCTGAATTAGAAGGCGACAAGAAAAAAGAATTCTTTGATTACGTAGATAAAAATTACGAAGCTGATAAAGAAACAGATTAACATTATACCAATTCGGTATATATAGTTATATGATGAAAATATTTGATGAACTGAATAGTAAGAATTTTAAACTTTTTGCAGCTCAATATTATAATAATCCGGAATGTACGGATGTAGAAGAGTTCAAACAGGACTTAAATAGATTTAAATATCTAAAAAGACTTCTTACACGATATGAAGAACATGGTGAATTACAGGAACGATTAATCCTAAATCACCTAATTGTTTTATATAACGTGTTTGGAATAGAAGCCTGTAATAGAATGATATGGTATAAGATAGATGCAAATCATTATCATTATATCAAACCATTTTTAGTTTATCTTCATTATCTACCAGAGGATGAAAAAATTGAGGTGCCAATGGATCCAACAATAGTGGATATATTAAGAGAACTTTAATGGGAATTATATCAAGAGCAGGAGATTTATTTTACGCGTTTCGCTTTTTGAAGCTTCTCGTCACTCCGTTCGAGAACACAGAAGCATTTAAACTTGGTATTATAGATGCTGATGGTAAAATTTTAAAGAAAGCTGCTGAACGTCAATCGCCTGAAGAAAAATCCGCTTATACAGTTTTTCATAGACTTGTATTTAATATCAAAAGACTTTTAATAAAAATACCTGGTGGTAAATCAGTCATTGGTAGATATGGCGCAGCATTATTCTTAATTAAAGAACATACTGGTATGTCTGAAAAAGCAATCATTAAAGCTTTAGAAAAATACTTAGAAACTGATCTTTCAACAAATCAATTAGATGAAAATGCATGGTATCAGGACTATGAAGACCGATTGATGCCAGGTAATTATATACTACAAACAGATATAGTATCGTTAGAAACAGGTGAACCAGTTGCATATACAAATCAAAAAGTGGTAGTAGAAGACTTCTTATCACCATGTGGAAGCTTTAATAATATAAATATATATAGAGTAAAACATAAAAATACAAATCAATATATACATATTACAAATAGAGACATAAGTAGATGATAAAATCTAGAATGACATTTAAAGACTATAATGATATGTGGGAAGATGCTGCAGCCAATGCAATAGCTCATGGTGGTGTATCTATGCCTGCCGATATGATGCCTAAGGATAAACAAAAAAAGCATAAAACACAAGTTCAAAAAAGAATATATGATGGCCGAACCAAAGAGGGCAAAAAATTCGTAGAAAGAATTCTTGCTAGGAGAGCAGCACGTGAAGTATCTAAAGAAACTGTATAATTGGATTAAATCCTTTTTCGTAACCTCATATACTGTTCATGTATCTTATGATAGCCAATGGGGCAATCAAGACGATAAAATCTTTTATCACGTAAAAACAATACAAAAATCCACATTTAAAGAGCTAAAGTTCATAGATGAGAACAAAAAGCTTATACATATTAAATCAGAAAGTGGATTAAATTATAGAATAGAGGAAGAGTAATGCAACAATTCTTTTTAGCAATTATATTAGTACTAGGACTGAGTTCCTGGTGGTTATATAGCGAAAATCAAACTCTAAAAGGGAATAACCTTAAATTAGAGTCAGCAGTAGAAGAACAACAACAAGCAATGAATGCAATTAAAGAATCCTTTGAAAGACAAGGTAGAGCATTAAATCAATTACAATCACGTAATGCTCAAATAGAGCAAGAAATGAATAGCTATTTAGATATCTTTCGTAGACATAATTTAAATATGCTAGCAGAAGCCAAACCAGGATTAATCGAAAATAGAATAAACAACGGTACCGCACAGGTATTTGAGAGTATAGAAAATGATAGTAAAGAACTTAGCAATCTTAACAGCACTAACCCTAACAATTAGTGGTTGTTCTACCCTCAGTCTTTTAGGGACAAAGAAAATCGAAACAGTATCTAAACCTGTTCAAATTGATATTGTACAACCACAATTGCCAAGAGAAATTAATTTAACAGAACCAAAATGGTATGTTGTATCAGAAGCAGTCATTGCTAATCCATGTTTAAGGCCAGCTGAAGGTGAACCTAGAGATTGTTCACTTGGTAAAGAGAATGATTGGCCAGAAGGATATACTTATTTAGACAGATTTTTAGACGAGATGAAGAAACAGAATGGTGGAAAGGTAGTCTTTGTAGCTACAACCATAGGTGATTATGAAGCCATGTCTGTCAATATGCAGGAATTGAGAAGATATATACGAGAACTTGGTG
>Ga0255772_10001776_pt1 | contig 21346 bp, 14 predicted proteins | sample 071ome_34_FD_179970 | JGI IMG/M metagenome (GOLD analysis project Ga0255772, IMG submission 179970) | Coastal salt marsh microbial communities from the Groves Creek Marsh, Skidaway Island, Georgia - 071411BT metaG (version 2) | ecosystem: Environmental > Aquatic > Marine > Intertidal zone >...
AGAATCCTTTTTCCGCAGGCCCTACTACAATAACTAATGGAAATGCGTCCCAATACGGGAGTTTGTCTCTGTGCTTAGCGTCGTAGAAAAACATATACATTCCGCCGGACGCAGTTCGACTTTTTAGCTCGATTGGGTCTTCTTTCATTAGCTGTCTGCGATTGACGCGCATATTCTGCACTTTTTTTCGAAACCAATCTCTCGATTCTTTCGTACGTGGTTGAATACCAGCGCGAAACGCTTCTTGCTCTACTGTTTGAAATAAATTCGACATATCCTTATTTAGCCTTTCTACGGTAAGGTTTTAAAGATTTTGTTGATTTAGGTTTGATGCCCTTTTTGTCTAAGTCATCTTCAGTCCAAATTTCGAAGTTCCATTTGTTGTCTTTGCATATCTCTTTGGCTGCTTCCCATTTATTAACGTTTTTTATAAAAGTGTATGCTTCTTTCATGTATTGTTTGGTGCGCCTTTTTCCGGCAGGAGGTGCTGTTTCTTTTTTCGGTTTTACTTCTATTAAAGATATGCTGCCGTCTGCCCACCAAACTTTAAAGTCGGGATAGTAGCGATGCCACGTTCGATCCGCTTCGTAGAGATAGGGTATTACAACTTCTTCACTAGACCAAAATTTAACTTTAGTACTGCTATCGAAGAACATCATACAGTATTTTTCCCACATACTTCGATAAATTATTTTAGTAGGATCGCCTTTATATTTCTTGGGGTTCTTGCTTTTATATTTTCCAGAATATGCCATATAATCACTATAAATAAAACAAAGATTATTTAGCGAGACAACAATGGCAACTGTAGCCCCTCACCAAGCAAAAGTCGGCGATAAAATTTCACAAGCGGACTTGGTTAAATTGCTTCAAGACCCAAATCGTCCTAGAGAAGAGAACGGAGAACAAGTTCTCGCGCAAGAAACAGCCGCTGAAAAAGAAGACACCGACAAAGGTCCTACCAAAGAAGATTTACAGAGACAACGGAATTATCGATATCCTCTCAGTCTTTCTGAAAGTTTTCCTGCAACCATTATATTTAAAGTTATCAAAATTGACGGTGTAGATCATTTCGAAACAGCTGGTATTAAAAAATTATATAATCAGGCTAAAGAAGTGCTGGGGTTCGCTGATAAAGAATCAGAATCCGTTGCAGATCAAAATGTGGATCAGGATACTAAAGCTAAAATTGTTGCGGACAGTAATGAAAAACCAAAAGAGCTTGTTAGCTATGAGAATAATACTGGCGGCGAAGAAATGGGAAGAATCACATTACCTTTGCAGAATCGTTTATCTTATTCTGATGTTGCCAACTACGATCCTAACGCTACCGTTGGAATTTTGGGTGGACTGGGAGAAGATTTGGCTTTAGGTAGAAACCCGTTTGAAGGAGCAAACCAAGGAGGCAGTCTGACAACTGCAGCGGGAGCGCTGGCGGCTCAAGCTTTAGCAAAAGTTGCGGCTGCTGGTGTTGGTTTCGGTGCTGGTGCCGCTGCTTCTAAACTCGGAGGAGGTATTGTGGGTGGTTTAGTTGGCGGTAGTCTAGGAGAAGGTTTAGGCACTGCCGCACAATCAGCTACTAGAGTTGCAACTGCGCCTAATTATAGAACCATGTTTCAAAACGTTAGCATTCGTGCTCCATTTGTTTTTGATTTTAAATTGGTGCCATCTAGCAGCGAAGAGATGTACGAAATAAAAAACATTGTTAAAATGTTTCGCGAAGAATTATATCCGGAAAAAATTACTGCTGGCGCTTCCGGAGTTCCGATAGCTTATAAGTTCCCCAATCTTTTTGAAATTGAAGTTCGAAATAGGTTTGGAAGTAATCCTGGATTTAAAATCCAGCGTTGTTATTTAAGAGAAGTTCAAACAACGTTTAACGAAAATTTTGGTATGATGGCGGATGGTAATTTTAATTCAGTTACGCTCTCATTATCTTTCGTAGAAATTGTTGCTCTCGACAAACAAAAAGTAAGCGATGGTGGGTATTAATAATGTCTAGTTATTTTTCTAATTTCAAAAAGGTTTTATACTATTTTGGAGACGAAACTACTCCGGTTGCCATTCAAAATCTTTCGAAGTATGTTCCACTAATAGATGAAATTGCTGATGAGATTTCTGCTTACATTGAATATGAAATAGGAGATTTTGAACGTCCGGATAGTCTTTCGCATCGGCTGTATGGTAACAGTGAATACGATTGGACTTTTTTCTTAATGAATGATAAATTGCGTGAGGGCGGCTGGCCTTTAACCAAACAGAATTTGTATAAAGCTGCCTCGGAAAGATTTTTTCCTGATTGGACAATTAATTTGGGTATTGAAACCGCCGACTCTGCTTCTGAATTGGCCAAAATTTATCCTGTAGGACAAGAAGTAAAACTTGGCAACTATGACATGATAGTAAAGTCAAAAAATATACAAATAGGAACAATTACTGTTCAATCTCCATATTATTCTATTGATAGTGATTTTAGTCAGGAAGGGGTGTTACGATACAGTGAGGATTTTTCAAATCAAAAATTAGTCACTGTCACTAGAGAAGTGTTCGGCGTAAGACACTATGTTGATGATAGTGATAATCAAAAAGATTATTTTTTCAGCAATGAATTGCTCACACCAATTACTAATTTAGAATGGCTTGAAAGCGAAAACGAAAAATTAAAAAAAATAAGAGTCATTAGAAAAGACACTGTAGAGTCTGTAGTCGGCAAATTTAAATCCCTAACAGGATTGTAATATGAAGTCTTCTTTTAGCATAACGGAAGCCATTATTATTTTTAATCGAGCAGACGGCAGTCAGCTTGAGGTCGATATTCGCAGCAATTTAATTGAGTTTAAAACCTTTGAGCACATATCGAAATGTTATGTTGATGCTAATATAACATTTATTGATGATTTTGGTATGCGAGACACTTTATCCGTTCAGGGCACTGAAAGAATAAAAATATCAGTCGGTGATCCAGAAGACGATTCGGTAATACTTTTCGAAAAATACTTTTTCTTTTTAAAAGTTACTGATACTAAAAAACTTAATGAAAAATCCGAACTAGTGTCTATAGATCTCGTAGAAGAACACGTATATGTAGATTCTGTTAAAAATATTAGCAAATCATTTACGGAAACGATAGAAACTATCATCGCAAATATTGCTCAAAACGAATTAGGAAAATCGGTAAAACAAATAGATTTGGAAGGATCTGCTCAAGGAACTAGGAAAGTAATAGTTCCATATTTAAGTCCTCTGGAAGCAATTAATTGGGTGTTGACTAGAGCAACTACTAGAACCGGAGGACCATTATATTTGCGTCCTTCATTATTTTCAAATGATTTATTTCTTTCCGATCTTGATTCTTTATTAAAACAACCGCCCATCAATGAATCTTTACCTTTAAGATATTCAGAGTCTATTAGAAGCGTAGATGATAAAGATGTTGATTTGGCGGATTATTATGAAATAGCAACATTTCGCGAACAAAATCAAAACAATATGATGCAGTTGTACGAAGAAGGGTGTATTGGCTCGTCATATTCTAATTTAGATGTCGGGACCGGAATACCTGTTTCTACTCACATTTCTGTTAGAGATGTAGTAGATGAATTTTATTTGAACGATTTAATTTCAAAAGACGCTAGTCAATCAATGTATGATCCTACCTTATTAATAGGTGAAAGATTGTCTGACGAATATGACTCGCTAAATGTATTTCAAGTTACTTCTTCTAACACGTATAATCAATTTTTGAGCATTCATGATGAAGCAACTCTTCTTGATAAAAGTGGTAATATTATAGAATCTCGTTTGAAAGTTAAAAACAAAATTATTAGAATGATGTTAAAAAAGAACGCCATTGATATTGGAATCAACGGAACTTTTTTGTTCGAAGCAAATGCAATGGTTGGCATAAAACTTCGTGTTTTATTTCTGAACTCTAATACAGCAAATTCTAACAAAAGCACTTTTGAGCAAATAGATAAAGCTAAAAGTGGAGACTACATTGTTCTAGCTATTAATCATATATTGAACGAAGACTCGCATAACTCAATTCTTAGAATATCTAAATTAGCCGAATTACCAAAAGATTTTAGTTTATGAACATATTAAGACCAATACAAAAAGAATATTATGGAGATGACCATAGGTGGTGGCTTGGTTATGTAATCAATTCTTCTCCACCCGCTGGTCTCGAAGGTAGGGTTAAAGTTAGGATTGTAGGTGTGCACAATAAAGACACCACAGAAATTCCAGAAAAAGATTTACCATGGGCACAAGTATTAATACCAACCACCGAAGGAGGTTCTTCAGGTGTCGGTAGAATACCACAACTTCTAAAAGGCGCTTTTGTTTTTGGCATATTTTTAGACGGTGTTAGTTCACAAATTCCTTTAATTATTGGATCTTTGCCGCACACAGAATTACCCACTACAGTACAAAAATCTAGAAAGAAAGAATTAGACGGAAATAAGTTTTTTTACGAACAAACACGAATTCAGAACGTGGTTGCTTATCCTTTGTTTGATGACGAGAACCCAATTGGTGATGTAGGAATTAGAAGACAGCAGTGTGTTAAATTTTTTCTAGATAATGGTTATAGATTAATTCATGCTGCATCGATTACCGGAGCTTTACAGGGAGTTTCTAACTTTGTTACGGTTACTGGTAAAGGTCAAGAAGGTATTGGTGGCTGGACTATAGGATCAGTTACCGACAGTAGGTACACAAACCTTTTAAAGTTTGCTAGTAACTATAACCCGTCTCTAGATTGGAAATTGTTTTCAACACAATTGCAATATGTTTTATTTGAGCTTAGAACTAAATTTAATTTAGCTAATAGCAAGCTATTAGCAACAGAGACAATCAAAGACGCTAGTGAAATTATGAATAAGTATTACCTTAAACAAAATTCAACTACAGATCAGATTGCACAGCGGACATATGACGAGGTCTTAAGCATATGAGTGAAGAAAATAAAAAAGAAGAACTGAGCAATCAAGTAAAAACTGCTTCAGAATCTCTTAGTACCTCGGCGGTTACCGATGCTGCAGAAACCGCAAAGAATACAGTAAATAATGCGGCTCAAAACGTTTCTGGTCAAATTGCGGGTGCCGTAACTGGAGGAATGGAAAGCCTAACTCAAAAATATGATGCGTTCAAAGGTGAGCTTACTGAAGCTAAAGATACGGTTGAAGGGTTGCTTAGCGGTGACACCACTAGCTTGAAAAATATGGCCAGCGATATGGTCAATAAAGCTTTGGGTAATCTCCTTGGTAAATTAGGACCGAAGGTTGAAATTTCATTTAGCGAGCCAGATTCTTCTGGTGTTGTTACTCCTCTTGCATCAACGGTGGGTGTAGATCAAACGGCGGCGGACACTATTCAAGGGGTCTTGTCAATTATTACTGGTTTAGGCGTCGGCGGCGGAAACTTACAAAATATTATTAGTGATGCGTCCCCATCAGGATTATTGGATGCGGGTAAAAACTTAGCGGCGGGAAAAATTGGTGCTTTCAATGGTGCTGATGCAATCAAAGGTTTAGCCAATAATGCAGTGAAATCAGTAACTGATAAAATTACAACTGAGGTTACTGCAGGTTTCAATAACGGACTTAAAAATCTCAATAAAACCGTGAATCAATTTGTAGTAGATCCAACTACCGGCGCAGTGACTAATGCTGTTACTCAGATAGTTTCGTCAACAGACGACTCAGCTGAATTTAATACAATGATGAACAACATGAACAGTAGCATTGACAGTGATCTGCCGGATTTTATTTCTAGCGCAGATGAAATAACTCAAGATTTAGAAGGAGCTAAAACCGATTTAGAAAATCTTTCAGGTGGTAAAGACGGTGCGGAAGTTTTGAATGCGGTCCAGACAAAATCTGCCAAAACAAGTGCTTATAGTAAAAGCGTTCAGCAATATGAATCTTTAGTTAAAACTCGTGTATCTGGGAATTCAGAGACTGGAGTTATTCAGGGATTAAGTACGAACACTCTAACAGATCTTCGACAAAAAGTCAAGGCTTTTGCTCCCTCAATTACCGAAGAAAATATTGACAAAGTTATTTCTTTATCGCAAGGAGATGCGGCGGACGAATCTAAAGCTGCTGAGATTCTCAAAAAAGCAAGCAATAAAACTTATGGTGAAATTATTAATTTTCTTAAAACTATAGATTCGACTATAACAGCATCAACTAGACCACAGGTTAATAAAGTAATTTTTTCAGATCCTTATATCATTGGTTCGTATCAAAAAGCGTGGGACGGCGGCAAAAATAATCCAGATTTTCCATACATTTCGTCGGTAGAAGAACTACAAGCAGAAATTCAATTTATATCTAGAGAAATTGAATCTGTAATTGTTCATTGGAGTGAAACTCATACGGATAAAAACTTGGGTAGCGAAGAAATTAACGATTATCATTTAGAATTGGGAATGAACGGCATTGGCTATCATTATGTAATTAGACGAGATGGCTCTTTGCAAAGAGGACGGCCTGTGAATATTGCGGGAGAACACACTCCTGGTTATGACGAAATAAGTCTAGGTGTTGTGTTTGTTGGAGGAATTAATGCTCCTTCCGGAACGCCTAATTCTCAAAACTTTCTTTCGTCCCAATCTTTGACCAGATCACAAATTAACACATTTGATCATTTTTGTCGAGCTATGTATAACGTCAAACCGGGTATTTTATTTTATGGTCATTCAGACTTAGATGTGACTGGCGATAACATAGATCCTGGATTTGATGTCCCTGATTATGTTTTAACAAGATTTGGCAAGAAAAACGAACAAGGTGACCCATGACCAACACTATCGACAATTTGCAAAACAGACAAGCTAAATTAGATCCTGGTAAAGAAGAAACTTTAGGTACAACTCGTGATGGGTTTGCCGATCCTACTGGAGAGTATCCCAACCGTGATTATTTCTTTGGAACGAGCATTAATAAAGCTGCTGTTGGCAGCAAAGTAAATAACCTTGCCTTGGGCGGAAGTGAGTATGGCGTAGATTTAGAATTGCCAGAGCAAAAACCGTCCGTTTATCCTTTTAACCAAGTTCAAGAAACAGAGTCTGGTCACGTTATTGAAATAGACGATACTCCGGGCGGAGAACGCGTTTTAATCAAACACAGAACTGGTGCGGGAATGGAACTTCGTGCTGACGGTTCTGTGCTTATCTCTTCACAAAAACAAAAAGTCGAAGTTACTGCTGGTGATCAAACGGTTATCGTAGAAGGCGAAGGTGATTTGATATATCGAGGTAACGTCAATCTTAGAGTCGCTGGAGATTTTAACGTTGATGTTGGTGGTGATTATAATCTTCGAATTGCTGGAGACAAGAACGAAACTGTAGGCGGAAGACATTCAAAAACAGTTAATCGCGATCAAAATTATACTATTAGAGGCGCTCGTGGCGAGCAAGTTATCGGTATGGCAACGACTACTGTTTTAGACAATGCAAATTTCATTATTAAAGGAAATGCTAAACATTACGTCGAGGGCGACATCGAATTAACCGCAGGTAATAAATTAGTTACTACAGCGGTTTCTGAGTGGGTTGCTTCTTCCAGCACAGCAAACATTACCGCTCGTCATGTAAGTATGATTGGACACAAAGGAACTATTGGAGGTCCATTAATTAACCATTATGGTGCTACGTACGGTGGTATGCCAGCAGGAGTCACAAACATCGCTACTTTTTACGGTACGTTAGTTGGAAAGGCAACAGAGGCTCTTCACGCGGATTATGCGATGACATCAGCTAATGCTGCATTTGCAAAATCTGCGGGAAAAGCGGTGTCTTTGGGATCAGCTGTTCCGGGCGTGCCAAAACCTGGAATTATGCCATATATTACAATGCCAGCATTAGCGCCTATTCCTCTTCCTCCAATTGTAGAGCTTATGTTGGCTACAAGCAGTTACGGAATACGAAATGTGGCGATTGATTCAAAACTTAAAGACAAAATTCTCAAAAATGACGAATATGAAGATCTATTTAACTTTGATCCAGATATTCACGAGGTCAGAGGCAAACTCAGGTCTGAAGCTAATCGTAACAACGGCAAATTTTGTTCCGAATTGGTTTCTTTGGGCGTGTTGAATCCCGAATACAGCAAATCTATTCCTAAAAACATTGGGAGATCTGTTGCTAAAGGCGGAACAATACGATTTGGAGTAGAATTGTTAGGTAACAATGCTATTGATAATAGAAGCAAGCGATTTAAGGTGAAACGATGAAAGTATATCAATATGAATCATATGATGATTATAAACAAGCGCAAACGGAAGCGAACTTACGTAAAATAGATAAAATTTGGACACAAAAAAATACCATTCTTAAAATTAAGTCTTTTGTTTCTGAAGCATCTAACATTATTTGCCACGGTACTAGGAATGGTGCGGAGCAAAAATATTTTAAAACCGAATATCCCAGTGCTTATGTTATAGGAACAGAAATTTCTAGCACCGCTTGGCAATTTGATTATACAATTCAATGGGATTTTGCTGAACAAAAACCCGAATGGGTTAATAAGTTTGATATTGTTTATTCTAATTCTTTCGATCATTCTTTTGATCCAAATAAAACCATTAAAACCCGGAAAGAACAGGTGGCTGAGAATGGTAGAATTTTTTTAGAGTGGTCTCTAACTGATTTTTCATCAAAAAGATCAGACCCGACTGGTGGCTCTCCGGAAGAACTGGTGAGCTTCCTCACAGAGAACGAAATTGAAATTGAAGATTCTTTCAAATCCGTTGGTTGGGGTGGCGGACGCGCATTGGTTTATTGTTGCAAGGTAAATTCATGAAAATACTTATCGATAAGACTTACGATCCAAAGGACAAACCGATCACTTCGGCTACCAAATTGGGGCCGGGTGTTACTATGGCTAAATTTTTAGGCGCTCGTGGGTCTAGAACTCAGCTTAAAAAACTATACAATGATGGGTTTAATGGTCCACCAGATTTTCAGCAAATCGCTAGAAATCTTTTAGTGCATACTCAAATTTTACACAGTATCACCGGCAATCAAGAATTTGCACAGCATCGACTAGTTGTAAGTGAAGGTATCTATGAACCTAATCCTAAATTTCAAGTTGCTGAAGTAGGCGCGGGTTCTGAACAAGCAGCAAAGGCTCAAGCGCGTAAAACTGCAGGAGCCACTTATGGTAAGGGAAAAGATGGATGGGTAGTCAATACTCCTCAATATGTTGGAGAGCGTCCTAGTGGTATTTTACAGCTTCGTAGAACTGGTAGAGCCGTTGTTTATCAATTGGTCAATAGAGCAGGAAAGACAGATCCTGCAAAAACCTTTGATCTTGCTGCGTATTGGAAAGATTACATAAACTATGACAAACTAATTTTAGATTATGACACATACGACACCAACGGCGATCTCACTTGTCAGATTGCAATAGAAATTCCAGATATTCCTGAAGATTATGATGTTACTTTTAAGTACAATCTTGAAACATATTATAATGGAGTGCTACAAACTAAAAATGAATTATTAGAAATACTGCCCGATTAGTTATAAATAAACAAAAAAAGAGTTAACCATGAGCATCACAAGAGAAGACGGTAATCTATCAAGCAGCAGTCGCGTTGTTAAAGAAAAACAATACGCGGATTTTGACTTGCTTTTTGATGCTAGAACTTCTTCAGACGGCGACATATTTCGCAAGACGGATGCAGCTGCTGTAAAACAGGCAATTAAAAATCTGATTCTAACTAATCGATTCGAGAAGCCGTATCGTCCAAGCTATGGTGGAAATATTGCGGGTCTTTTGTTTGAGTTGGCAGATGAAAACACGGGTCAAGAAATTCTTTCTAGAATTAAAAACCAAATAAACCGATATGAGCCTAGAGCTAAAATATTAGACATTAAAGTAACTTCTAGGCCAGATTATAATACCATTAACGTTTACTTAGAATTTAGAATAGTAAGCACTGGAATTATAGATGTTTTAAAAGTCACGCTTTCGAGCTTAGATGATTGTGATCCGGAGTATAATCCTGCACCGGACGAATCGCCTCCCAGAGACGATTTCATCTATCTTGATGGAGCACAATATAATCAAACAGACGATTTAACTCAATTATTAGCAGAAGGCGGTGAAGCAATTTTATTTGATGATGAGTCAAATATATACGACTAGGAGAGTATAGATGGCAACAACAATTAAATCTACGGAGCTAGATTTTGAGACTATTAAAAATAATCTCAAAGTTTTTTTAGCAAAAACACCGGAGTTTAAAGATTATAATTTTGAGGCTAGTGGTTTGTCCGCACTCTTAGACGTGCTTGCATATAATACACATTACAATTCATTATTGGCAAACTTTGCTTTAAACGAATCGTTTTTATCTACAGCACAACTTCGTTCATCTTTAGTTAGCTTAGCTGGCGCGTTAGGATATACCGTTGGTTCGAAAACATCTTCGTGTGCTATCATTACTGCATACGTAGTCAATCCATTGAATCCGTCTTCAATGACTTTACCGAAAGGATTTAAGTTTAGCACTTCAATTAATAATAAATCATATATTTTCAAAACAAGAAAAGAATTAATTGCAGTTAATAATGGTTCTAATGACTATTATTTTGCTTTAAATTTAAATAGGAATTTTTCCATTCATGAGGGTGTTGAAAAAAGAAAAACTTTTATAGCAGGACCTTCCGGGGAAAATCAATCTTACATCATTCCTACAGATAATATGGATCTAAAAACCGTTCAGGTTAGAGTTTATGATGATCCTTCAACTTCATTTTATGACGCTTATACCAATATCAACGATGCAATTAGTATAGACAAAAATTCTAGGATTTTTGTTATAAAAGAAACTCCAAACGGAGATTATGAATTATCTTTTGGTAACGGTGCTAGATTGGGTCGTTTTCCTAGTGCGGGTAATAAAATTGAAATTATTTATGATGCCGTTGCCGGACCTGAAGCAAATGGAGCTAGATCTTTCACGCCAGTAGATACAATTTTGGATGTAAATGGCGATCCTTTGACTTTAGTCGTAACAACGGTAGAGAATTCAATTGCCGGTGCTAATAAAGAAGGTATCGAGTCTATTCGAAAAAATGCACCATATCTTTATTCTGCACAGAATCGAATGGTTACCGCACAAGATTATCGTGCACTAGTATTACGAGAGTTTCCTGATTATATTGAAGATGTGAAAGCTTGGGGTGGAGAAGACAATTTGCCGCCAGAATACGGCAATGTTTTCTTATCCATTATATTTAAAACGAATAATCAAACAGTACAGGAAACTGTTAAGAATGACATAATTAAAATTGGTAAAAATTTGTCCGTAGCTTCTTTTAATATTAAATTTACAGACCCTACTACTACTTACCTCGAAGTAAATACGACTTTTCAATGGAATCCAAATCTAACCAGTTCATCTCAAACTACAATTGAAAGTTTAGTTTCTCAGACAGTAGTTGATTATTTTGAAAATCAATTGGGCGGGTTTGATAAATCTTTCCGACGTTCTAACATGCTAACGCAAATTGACGATGCGGATCCATCGATTCTAAACTCTAAGACAGAAGTTAAAATGCAACTTCGGTTTGTACCTGTGTCAGGAAAACGATCTTATGAGGTCTATTATCCTGCGGCTATCTCCTCTCCCGATGATACTACATATACAGTAACTAGTGAAAACTTTTTGTTGAACGGTAAATTACATTTTATTAGGAATCGTTTAAACTCTACTGTTCTTGAAGTTATTGATGTGTCTACAGGCGGAATTGCATTAGACAACATTGGCGAATATTCTGCAGAACAAGGAAAGCTTGTGTTAAATAATTTTACAGGAACTATATCTGGTTCGGTTGATTATATTAAATTTTTAGCTTATCCGGCAAATCAATCAACGATTAATGCTCTACGCAATAATATTCTATCATTTGACGCTTCCGCTTCAAGCGCTTCTGCAATTGTAACAACTACGATATAAATAAAGAGAAAAAATATGACTTCTAAGATTACCGATAATTTTTCACGAGAATCTTTGTTGCTTTTGGAAAAAGATATCGACACTGCAGCGGACGCTTATTATTTGGGTCTCGCTAGAGTTTCGTCTTATAGAGAAGAAGAAGATCTTACTAGTTTAAAATTTCAAAGAGCCGTCAGAGAAACTATTTTAGCCGTTAAAACTATATCGGGTTCTTCATTCGTGGTTCCTAGAGTCAATTGGGACCAAAACACCTACTATGACGCTTATAGTGATGATGTTAAAGGCGAAAACGAGCAATACGTAATGAATAGTAACAACGAGGTTTTTGTGTGCATCAGTCCTTCGATTGATGCTGCAGGAACCGTGCGGGTTTCAACTGTTGAACCAACTTCAATTCTTGCGAACGGTCAAGGCAAAACTTTTCAAACTTCTGATGGATATAGTTGGCGTTATTTGTATCCTTTAAGCAATGTAGATGCATCTCGATATCTAACAAACGATTTTTTGCCGGTTAAAAGAATAACATCAACTGATGCTTTTTTGCCAGTAAGTGAAGATACTATACAAAGAGCTTTACAAGACAGCGCTGTTGGCGGAGAAATTCTAGGAATCGCGATAGAGACTGCAGGAACCGGATACACTGCTACGAATTTGCCAACGGTGTCTATTGTCGGCAATGGTACAAACGCAGAATTTTTGATTGATATTAACGAAGGTGGTATTTCTAGAGCCACGGTTGATTCGGATGGTAATGGTGTGCTTCTTCATGGTAGTGGATATGATTATGCTGAAGCAGTAGTCAGCTACGGAGATGCAGTTTTAAGACCCATTATCAGTGATCAAGATGGGTTTGGATATGATCCAAGAAAAACTCTAAAAACAAACAGTTTAATGCTTCAAACTTCGTTTCAAGGAGATGAATTTGATACCATTTTAGCACAGAATGATTTTCATCAGGTGGTTATAGTCAAAAATTTAAAAAAATATAATCGAGTTGCAGATTCAGACTATACAGGAAATACCGGTTTGGCAGTAAAAAGCTTTGATGTTACGCCGGGAGCAGTTATTTTTGATCATGACGCTATTTTTATTACTAGCGTAAATGCTAGAGGTCGAGTTGTACATCATGACGAAGTTTTAGGTAAATTATATTACTACCAAGATATTGAAACGGGTTACACTGACGTTACTGGAAGTGCATCTGCGACTCAAAGCGGAACTAACAAATCAGTTACTATAACTGGAACAAACGATCCTGATGTTGATGTGTATTCAGGTGAAATATTGTACATAAATAACATTGGATCTTCAGGATTTGAAACTGATACTTCTGGCGTCACACGCGAGGATGCTCAAACAGAAAACATTAGGATAGTACTACAACTAGGATAAAAAAATGCCAACAAATTTTTCTTCCACAACTCTGTCGGGTTTTTATAACGACGATTTTGACGAACAGAACAATTATCATCAGATATTGTTTAACTCGGGTCGAGCGTTACAAGCAAGAGAATTAACACAACTTCAAAGCATGATCTATCAAGAGATGGGTAGGTTTGGAAGAAATATTTTTAAAGAAGGTTCTGCGGTTTCTGCTGGTCCAATCTCCGTTAATTCTGAATATGACTACGTTCAAATTGCCTCAATTACTGCTCCAAATGGAGCCGCTTTTGAGACACTAAATCAAACCACTGAAGGACAAGGTATCGAAATCGGTACGATTTTTCAAAACCAGGCCGGTGTTCGTGCAAGAGTTTTAGCCGTAAAAGCGGATCAATCAATTCCTAGCATCGACGAAAATACTTTATACGTTCAATATATCAATAGCAACAATCAAGCAATCTCTGATGTGCCGGTTAAATTTGCTCCGGAAGATACCATAACGCAACAAGGTGGTAATGGTTATGTTTTAGAAATAGCAAGTAATCCCTCTGCTAACGCACAATTGGTTAATAGCGGCGTTATTGGACAAGGGACACAATTTTCAGTCGGAGAAGGTGATTTTTTTGTTCTAGGGCGGTTTGTTCATGCTAATGCTCAAACGATTACACTGTCACCTTATAGCACTTCTGTAGACGCAGAAGTCGGATTTAAGGTTGTACAAGAAGTTGTTACAGTTAATGATGAAACTTCGCTTTACGATATTTCAAATGGTGGCATTCCTAATACTTCTTCACCGGGCGCAGATCGTTACAGAATTACTTTAAGTTTAGTAAATAAAACGGACACAACGGCAGACGATACTTTTGTTTTCTTAGCTCGTGTTGAAAATTCTAAGATCGTTGAAGAAGTAAAAGAATTAGACGCCTATAACAAAATCAATGATGTTATGGCGCTTAGAACGAATGAAGAATCCGGAAATTATATTGTAAACCCCTTTACTTTAGACGTTGATTCTGCAGATGCTGACAATCTTAAAATTACGGTTTCTTCCGGCATTGCTTATGTAAATGGTTATCGAGCCGAAATTCCGTCTGCAGTGGAACTTTTAGTTCCACGTTCGATTGGTGTTGGTGAGACTATAGAAAACGACGTTATTCCTGCCAAGTATGGTAATTATGTTTTACTTGATAGTGCAGGTAAACTTCCAGATTTAACCTATGAATTATTAACAATTAAAAACTATGATGATGTTGCTATAGGAACTGCACGAGCTAGGGCAATAGAGCCTGCGGGAGGAAAGTTTAAATTATACCTGTTCGATATCGATATTACCGGAGATATTTCTCAGGGCAAATATTTAGTGGGTACTGTAGGCGAAGGATATTACTTTATTGATAATCCCCAAAATACTGATGGACTAACGGCAGATGATTATACGTCTTGTCAAATATTAGGAACTACTGATAATGATTTGTTATTTCCTACTACAAGGCCAAGAGCCGCTCTTGTGGATGATGTCACATTAGTTTATCAAAAAGTTTTTAATAGTCCAGTTAAATATACTGGTCAGTTAACTTTACCGGCTGCTCCTGCTGGAGAAGCCTATACTGATGGTTCACAATGGTTTGTTGTTGATATCGGTTTAGATCAAAACAATCCTGTGTATAACGGGGTAGGGATTTTTACTCCAGACAACATTAACGAAGTCAATGGTACTATTCAGGATACTCAGGGGCGATTTGTAACAAATCATTATTATTTTGTTTACGCTTACTTGCAAAAAACTGCTACAATACAACCAAAAACATTAGCTTCAGGTTCAGGAACCGTTTCTTCTGCTGCCGGTGTTTATGACTTGGGTCTCCCCGATGTTGATGTAGTTACAGTTATCACTAACGGCACTTCTGCAGGAGGTTTTGATGTTAGTGAGCGGTTTATATTTGATGACGGGCAAAGAGACAATTACTATGCTAATAGTAGATTGTTACTCAAAGAAGGAGAAGTCGATCCCGGTGATATTTGGGTAGAATATCAGTATTTTCAAAGGGGCAGCGGGGATTTTTTTGCTCCTCAGTCTTATAGTTCAATACCATATTCTCGCGTTCCTACTCATGTTCTTCAAGACGGGACAATTGTTAGCTTGCGTAATTACATAGATTTCAGACCCGACAAAAGCTCATCCGGGACTTTTAGTAACAAAAAATATTTACCAAGAAGTGGTACGTCTATTACCTCAGATGTAACGTATCATTTGCCTAGGGCTGACAAATTGTTAGTAACCCAAGAAGGCGATCTTCAAATCTTGATGGGTCAACAATCTAAAGATCCACAGTTAAAGAAAACGCCCGAGAATGCTTTAGAATTGTATCAGATTCTTATGGGTGCAAATACTGCTGATGAAGACGATGTTCAAATCAAAGCTATTGAACATAAACGATACACGATGTCTGACATTTCTAAACTCGATGAGAAAATTGAGCAGTTAAAACAATATACCGAATTAAATATCGCAGAATTGCGTGCTTATCATACACCCAGTTTAGATAGCGCCGGTGATGAACGTCCCGATGCTGGAATGGTTGTAGATGATCTGACTGACCAATCTGGAAGTCAGACTGATAACGATGATTATTCAGCATCTCTCGATCCAGAAAATAACTTGATTCGTCCAAAGGCGGATGAAGATAATGTTAGGTTGGTTTATGACGCTGCGTTGCCTTCAAGTGGAATTGTTCTTAAAGGTGATAATGTTTATCTTGATTACGATGAAGTTCAATGGCAATATCAAGATCTCGCTTCGAGATTTGTTAATCCAAATCCGTTTGGAGCAGTTGATAATGTAGGTGTTATTAAACTTTCTCCTTCTTCAGATGAGTGGAAAGATGCCAAACAAGAAGCAATTAAGGCCGTCTTGGGTTCTTCAAAACTGGATAATAAACAAGCGTTTTTGTGGAACAACTGGCAGTGGAATTGGAAAGGTCGAAGCGATGAAGATGTTTGGGTAGGTAATGATGAAAGCCGATATAGCGATTATGCGCTTCGTAAGCGTTATCAAAGATACGGTGACGAGATTTATAATTCTAATCCTAACGCACGAGGCGCTGTCGGATATGTAAGACGTGTTGTTCGTCGCGATACTTTGCGCCAAAGAATCGGAAACCGAATTATTGATTTAGCTTTAATTCCATGGATGCGATCTCGTAAAATATATTTCAAAGCTCAAGGTTTGAAACCTGGAACTAAATTCACACCATTTTTTGATGGTGTAGATGTAAGCGCTTGGTGTAAACCAGAAACGACTTTTGTCAAATGGTCTGAGCGAGAAGATGATAACGCAAACAAATACACTTATAATAGTTTACCGGGTCACCCAGAAAGCGTAAACCAAGCAGGAGAAGAACTCATATCTGATGCTAATGGTGAGGTTATCGGTTCTTTCTGGATTCCAAATCTAAAGCCGGTGTATTATGTTTCAAGAGTAAATCATCCGAAACGAATTCGCCAAACTTATTTAAGATTCCGTGCAGGCATTCGAGAATTTAAACTTCTGGATATTAATACAAATGATTGGTCAGCAGCGAGCAGCAAAGCCTTTGCTTACTATAGCGTTGTTGGTGCAATTCCGTTTAAGTGGAACAATATTGTCTCCTCTCGTGGTCGAGCATTTTGTACTCCTCTAGGTGTTGGGTTTGCTGGATTTCCATCTGCATATTCTCCCGCCGAATTAAAACAAACTTTAGATGCGGTTGCTGCAGCAAATGTGAATATAGTTTCGCCTCAAGTTGCAGGTCTTTATAGCCCGGAAACGGTTTCTATAAATCCCGCTAATTATGCTGGAAGCATGTCTAGTGTTATTTCCGATTACATTTATGTGAATCAAAAACAATTCGCTGGAAATAATATTAGATCAGTTGCTTTGCCGCAAAACCCATTGTCTCAAACTTTTTATGTTGACAATCAGTTTGGATTAATGCTGAGCAAAATCAGCCTATTCTTTCATTCTAAGCCAACAGGTGTTAATTCTACAGACAATATGCCAATCTCTATTCATATTAGACCCGTTGTAGATGGCAGACCTTCTACAACAGAGATTGTTCCTGATTCACATGTTTTCTTGAATCCTGGTGCTGTAGACGCTATTGCGACAACGGATGATGCTGTTCCTACTCTGAGTGTTATTCAATCAAGGCCAACAGATTTTGCATTCGATGAACCCATTTTCCTACAGCCTTGGACTCACTATGCAATTGTAATTACGACTCAATCTACTGAATATAAAATATTCTCTGCTAAGACGTTAGACACGGTATATGGTTCTACTTCTCGTAAAATTACTACACAACCTGCCCCAGGTTCATTGTTCTTGCCACAAAATGGTATTGCTTGGTTTGAAGCTAAAGATCAAGACCTTATGATGAAAATATCACGTTGTGACTTTACTAAGTCTTTAGGTGGTGGTAGTTTGCTTCTTAGAAACGGTGTTCTATCCGCTTTGCAACTTGAAAACAATCCGATACAATTGACCTCTGGTTCTACAACTGTGTATGTTAAAGCTCCGTGTTCCGGATTAATGGCTGGAGATCAAGTGGCTCTTGATGATTGTGCTGACATATCAAACGTAGTAGCCGACACTTATTTAAATGCCCCACTTCTGCATACAATTATTGAAGCCGATATTCATGGATTTACGTTTGATTATGCAGTGACTGTTCCCGGTGCACCGGCAGCATCAGAAACTGTTAGTGGCGGTGGTGATAAAGTTCTCAGTCAAAGAAACATAGTTTTTGATATCGCTAATCCGAATCTAGAAACGATTGTTCCTAATTTCACGTCTGTTGATATGTCTGCTAAATTTTCTTCGGGAGTTCATGCTTCTGGTGACACTGCTAATAGGTTTAATCCTAACGGCACATTGCAGGATATGCTGGTTGCTAATTATCAAAGGATTACTCCAGATCAAAATATACAATTTGATTCCCCACGTGCAATCTATCATAGTAACGTGAAAGATTTGAGAAATCCGACTACTAGCGGTTTAGGTCTTTTCACTGCTGCTCCAAATCCTCAAAATAATTATTCGGCATATGTAAAAATTGATCTGAAAACTTCAAACGGATACGTTTCTCCAATTGTTGATCTTCAAAGAGCTTCTTTGTCGGTTGCCGGAGAATGTATTGATGACGGGATTACTCATATTAATTATATACCGGAAACTCAACCTACTGGTGGTTCAGCGGCTTCAAAGCACATTACGACTCCTGTTACTACGGAAATTCCTGCGGTAAGTTTGGATATTAGAACAGAAGCTAGTTTACCGACAAACGCGGCAGTTGATTGTTATTATAGAACAGCTTCTTCTGATCAAAACATCGCTGAAAACAATTGGGTTTTGGCAGAACCTTATCAGACGGTGCCTGCTACAGGTTCTAATGTTTCAACTGAATTGCGTTGGTTACCGGGTGGTCAAAATGGGACTCTGCTTCCATTTCAACAGTCTCAAGTTAAATTTGTGCTAAAAGGAATAGACGCGGGACCTCAAATTAAAAACATTAGTATTAGATCATTGGCGGTTTAATGAGTAAAAATTATGCTGAAGTCGAGGGATATCCTCATTTAGTTCGTGACATGGACACTGGCGCATTGCTAAATATTAATTTCGATGCAGTGCGTCAGTTTCGTGAACAGAAAAAATTAAAATCTAAAATTAAACAACGAGAACTTCAAACAGAAGAAAGACTAACGCTTTTAGAAAATGATATTTCAGAAATCAAATCAATGATTTCTGAGCTTATAAAATCATATAAATAAAACCAATGTTTCAGTAAAAGCGTTTTTTGCTAATGTCATATAAGCCGTTTCGATACGTAAATTCTTTAGACAATAATTCTGCCATCAAAGAATTTTTAGTCTCAGAAGAAGATTATCTGGCGTATCGCGCTGGTCTGTATCTTAGTAGAATTACCAAAGACGAAGCTTCTGCTTTGCGCGTTGATCCTACTGGAACTACCAATCTGGTCGGCGAATACGAAGATACCGTTTATAATATAAACAATCCTAGTAGAGAACCTACTACACTTTCTCGTACTTATGAAGTGGCGTTAGAATCTGATCCAAGCGCTAACCTTCACACTATCGATTTTATCAATCCGGTTCCTTACCCACCTTTAGTATATTCAGATGACACTGTTTTAATAACAGTTAATATTAATGCTGATGCTGTTGCTGGAAGCACCGGATTTCAAGAAATAACGGCAAACCTCGTCTATGATCAATCGCCCAATTTAGTCGCGAATGTAGTCACTACAACGCCAGCTGCATCAGTAAATGGCACTCTAGTTAACTGGGAAGACTATACTTTTCCAGAATTACAAGGTGCTTTTTCTGTAACGTACGAACTTTCTTTTAGCGCTATTGGATACGTACAAGCAGCATTACAGGTTTCTGCCATTGATACTAAAAACTCTAATCCAATTTCTGGTGATAACTTTACTTCTATCATTCGTATTGAGCCGTCTAACGCGCCCGGAGAAGAATCTGTTATAACCACACCTTTGTATCAAAATAATGTTAGAGTGCCTATTATTGAAGACGGTCCTCTAAAGAAAAATCCAGTTTATTTTGATCGTTATCGTAACGGTCTAAAAGAAATGAACGATTATGAATTAGAACAGATGTGTACTCGCATCTTGTCTAATATCATGGAAAATGAAAGACCAGGAACTTATCGACTAGCTTCTGCTTCACCCGGCCCAAATTATGAAGTATATTTGGAAAACATTTTTGTAGATACTCGTTCCAATGGAACATCGGTTGCTTATTCTATTTGGATGAAAACTTCTGACATAGAACCTAGTAAATACTCGTCTTTAAAAATAGCACGTGTTCCAAGTGGATTTAATGAAGGTCAGTTTGCTGGTCTTCAAGAAATGACCGATGACGAAATTGAATTTACTATTGGTGAACGTTCTAAAAAAATGGCGATGTATTCGGGCATTGGAACGTATCAATTGCGTTCTAGTGAACAGGGCGCACCTACTGCAGATGGAGTTTGGGAAGAACGAGGGGTCGCAATTGATTCTCGTTTAACATGGGATTTTAATGAAGGTTACATTGGAGAAGTAACAGCAGAACAGGGCGGCATCGAAGTAGAATATGTTGGAACTTATATTTCTGGATTTTCGCCTTCTTATCAAGCAACGTATGTGGCGACTTACGAAAACGAATATGAAGCTACTTACGAATCTTCTTATGAAGCAGAATATACTGGAACGTTTTCTGGCGATTATACTAGTGCATATACCTCAGATTATGAGGGCGATTATATTTCGATTTATACATCTCAATATGAGGGCACATATGACGCTGAGTATATCGGTAACTATGGTGGCATAATAGACGTTGAATTTTATACTACTCATTATGACGGACTAACCTATACGGTAACGTATGAGGGATTATTTTATGAAGGTTTAATTTACGAATCAACATATGATGCTGCGTATGCGGCATTGTATGATGCATCATACTCTGGAAATTATATCGGCGAATATGGTGGAACTGACGCAGAAGATTACGTTGGTGAGTATACTGGAATTGTTGTAGAAGAATATGTTGGTGATTATGAGAGAGTAGATTTTGAAGAATATGTAGGTACGTATGAAGGTGGAGCAGCTGAGTCTTATTTGACTAGTTATACTGGTCAGGCTCCTAGAACGTATGAAGGAACTTATGTACGTCAGGTAGAAGAAATTTACACTGGAACATATACTGGAAACGTATATGAGACTTATATTGGCCAATACATCAGTGGAAAGATTGAACAGTATGCTCCCAATTATGACGGTTCTGCTAATGAAATATATACCGGCAACTATGAAAGAATTACTCAAGGCGCTCCATATATTGGAGGATATGTTGGTGAAGATTTAGAGTCTTATACTGGAACTTACACTCAAGGATACATCGGAGCCTATTCTAGTTCATATGA
>Ga0255772_10001780_pt1 | contig 21324 bp, 18 predicted proteins | sample 071ome_34_FD_179970 | JGI IMG/M metagenome (GOLD analysis project Ga0255772, IMG submission 179970) | Coastal salt marsh microbial communities from the Groves Creek Marsh, Skidaway Island, Georgia - 071411BT metaG (version 2) | ecosystem: Environmental > Aquatic > Marine > Intertidal zone >...
ATCAGCAGTGCCCCCGCCGCCACCGCCACCGAAGTAACCGCCGCCCCCGCCGCCACCACCTTTAGGTCCTTCAGGGCTTGGTGGCCCAGGAAATCCTGATCCACCCGCGCCGCCTACAAGATATGCACCAGGACTTCCTGGTGTTGCTCCAGCAGATCCAGTACCACCGGCTGATTGTGTACCACCTCCAGCGCCACCGGGTTGTGTTTGACCCACAGGTCCACCTCCAGCGCCACCGGTGCTTGAAGTAAAAGAGTTTTCGAAACCAGATACAACAGCGCCTTCGCCACCTGAACCCCCAACAACAGCAAGAAGATTTGGTTGAAAGGTAATTGGAACTGAAGCGCCAGGTGTGGGAACTGCTGATGTAGCTAATATAATACCACGACCACCAGAACCACCGATCTTGCTGGGCGCCCCCGGTCCACCCGCCGCCGCTGGTGTTGTTTTAATTGAAAGTGTTTGATCTGCAATATTTTGCAAATCCATAACATATTCTGTAGTTCCACCCTGCATATAATCTAAAGAGGGTACTGGCGCGCCCGGCGAAAATGTTTCACTTTCTCCTAGAAGAACAATTTTTACCCATCCTTGCACACCACCAACACCAGAAAATCCACCAAATTTTCCAACTAATGTATTAATAGACATATCTTATGTACTCAAACTTCCTATTAAATCCCATTCATCTGTATCTACCTTTTTACATACCGCCGTCTGCCACTGATTTCTAACACGAAGTTTACCACCATCACTATTTACAATAACACCAGCAGCATTAGAAAATTGAAATGCTGAGTTAGAACCAGTCCGAACAAAAAGATATTCAGAACCAATAGGAATAGAAGTTGTAGAATTAGCAGGAATAGTTATACCAATTGTAGTAGAACCACTTGCTGTTGTATTAGCGTAGTCTAGACGATGATAAAAACCAGCATCAGCCGCAAGTAATGAATAAGAATTTGATGTAGTTGTTTTTACTGGCGCACCTAATCTGAATTGATTAGTAGAAGTGAAATTATTATTAGAAGCAAGAACAGGAGCCGCTGCCGCAGTTGCTGCAATATAAGCATTTGTATTTGCTAGTGAAGATCTTTCAGTTGCTGCAGTAGTTGCAATATAAGAATTAGTATTAGCAAGGGCAGAGTTAAATGTAGTAGTATTTACTTTAGTAGCAATATATGCGTTAGTATTTGCTAATGCAGACTGAAACGTACTATTTGATACAGCACTACCTATAGACTGAAACTGTATCCAACCACTTACAGTATAACCCTCAAACGTAGAAGTAGATGTATTATATCTAAAATGTCCTACACTATTATGAGCGCCTCTCTGTGCGGTCGTTCCAGATGGTACTTTAACTGCACCAGTAGATGTCATCGTCAGATTACCACTAATTTTCACATTTGACGATAGTATATTTGTATTTACTACACTAGCCGCAAACGTAACAACATTTCCAGAAAATGTACTATTTCCACTTAAAGTAATAATGTTTGTGAAAGTAGCATTAGCGGATGTTACTTGCGCTACTCCAGTAGTATTCGCGAGCTGATTGATAAAATCAACTGTATCGTTTGTACGGACTCTCCAAGCATTAAATGATTGTGTAAGTTCTACGTTTGCAAGTCTTTGTGGCATTAATTCAACTTCTCTGCTAAAGATGCTAATAAGTTTTCAATATTTATTAGTCGTTCATCAAGGTGTTTAATCTTATCTTCCATATTATCTACTTTCTGAAACTGCTTCTTTCTCGCTTTATAAGCTGCTAATCCAGCGTCATCTATACTAAGAATAGCATTGCTTCTTGTATCTCTTACAATACCTTCATGTTCTTTTACTTTCACATAAGTCATCTTACACCTGTAAGGCTATAGCTCTTAAATCTCTCACTCTTGGTACAACATGAGAACCTACTGAAGATCTTAGAACAATCTTAATGGAAAAATGTTTGAAAGTATCAAATGCAGCGCCATCACCATTATGATATCTAACAACATCATTATTACCACTATTTTTAAACGCACCCAAATTACTCGCATTAGCACTTGGGAATCCATATTCAAATTCTCTATAATCAAAAGTATTCACTCTACTAGAGATTGTATTTGCAGAAGTAATCTGAGTTAGTTTAGTATAATGTTTATCAGAGAAATCATCAGGATCTTCTGCATTTTGAATACGACAATATACATCAACTTCTGTACCAGAAGGTTTGTAAGCGGTCAAGATTACTTTAACATCTTCAGCTTCTTGACCATCCGCAAGAACAATCTTCTTAGAAATATATCTTGAATTAGCTAGTCCTTGATTTATAATTTCTTTTGTATTGACATTATTAATAATATTATGAGTAACAATCGCTGATCTAGAACGACCAATATCAACTACTGGTGACAATCTACTTGTTGAAGATGTTAAGGAACCAGTAATTCGTAAAGTCTTCTTAGAAGAAGTATTATTTACTTCGTTTGTTCTACTAGCAATAATCTTTTCACCCGTAATGAATTCATTGTCTATGAAAGCTTCTACACTATTTTGCGCTTGACTAATAATATATGTATTAGAAGTAACATTAGCTGTCCATACTATATCATTCTGATTGTATGTGATGTGAGATATGATGGGTTTTAATGTATCATACTTATAGTCTTTTAAACCATATACTTGTGCTGAGGCGTTTGTTACTTGACCACGATAGAAACCATCATCAGCGGTTGTATTTGAACTAAATGTACCACTTGAACCATTAGCAACGATTGAATTTCTACCCGCTGAATAATATTGTACGAAACCAGTAGCAGTATTCACTACCGAGGTATTTAATACACCAGTAAAAGATCCACTACCATTAGCAAAGGTTATTGTAGAACCATCAGCAATAGTACCTTTCATATCAACTTTAATCCATGGAGTATTATTGGCTGAAACAATCTTACGAACTTTACCAGTGTTTGCACCAAGAGTTACTGTATCATTAACACCAATTGGAGCAGTGTTCGAAGTCATTTTTAGAATACTTTCACCACGAATTTTTTCACCAATTTGGAATCTAGTTGAAGAGAATTGTGTAGCATTCATGTATTCATCGTCTTCGTTTGTATATACGACGCTACCAGTTACGGTAGTATCAAAGTTTGCTCTCCAGATAGTGAAACAAATATCTTGATTTTGTCTTGGTGTGTATGTTCTATCGTTAGCAGAAGTAAACATAACACCAACAGCGGGTTGTTGATCAATTAACGCACCCGTTACAGTATCAATACCACCCAGTTCTGCGATCCAAAGACGATAACTAGGATCTGAACCTTCTGGTTTGACAACAAAACAATACTCTTTATCACCGCGTAAATATACCGGTTCATCAAAATAGAATGGAGTTACAAGAGAACCATCATTTGAAACGTTTACATCTTCTGGATTAATTCTCTTGAAACCAAATGGTACACGAATACCAGTAGGTGATCCATTTACAACTTCTCTAATTTCTACTGCAATGCCAGCCGTAGTACTTTTTTCAGCGAAATACAAATCTATACAAGAGACAAAGATACCATCTGCGCCATTACCGAACTTATTGTCTGTGAAGTTTAGATTTTGGAATTCAAAATCTCCTATAGAAAACGATTGTGCTACAGGATCTCTATGTAGTTGTACGCCTTCAAATTCACTAATTGTTACTGTATTTGTTTCGCTAGTTGTATCTGTAGTAATTCTTGCTTCTCTAGTAGTAAGTTCAATACCTCTTTCACTACTAGCAAGACCAGAAGAAATAAAGTTTTTAGTAGCACTAGTTGTTTGAGTTCCGTCTTGTGTGGTTGTATTAGCGATATCTTGTAGTTTGAATGGACGCTCACCGACTCGGAACTTTAATGTATCGTTGTTTGGAATAATAAAGACACCATATACAGCACCATTAGCGTTTGTATTCAGAGCCGCTTTAAAGGCACCAGTATTTGCATACTCTTTTGTAGTTGGTTTAACGTAATCATTCACGAGAATATTATCAAAATAAGGATATACGCGAGTATTTGGTCTTAAACCAGTTGCTGTAAATTGTACTTCACGAGATCTCATGAATGGAACAATATCTGTTCTTGTGATAAAAGCACCAGTTCTTTGTGTTCTAGTAAATGGTTCTACGTTAATTCTAGTTTTAGTTATTGTTTCTGTTTGTGTAGATGTAACCTTAACATCATCGAGTGCACTATGGGCGTCGGCGAAACTACCGAATCCAATACCACCTTGATTACCACCAGCACCTTGGAAGTCAACAAATGCGACACCACGCACTTCTCTAGTTGTATTTACTGGACCTCTAGCAATATCGCTAACTTGAGTAAATCCATCTAGTCCTTGAAGACTACTTGCGATATCTACTTCCAACTGAACATCAGGTTCTGTAGTTGTATCAACGAAATGATCTGCTTCAGGAATAAGATTTAGATTACCAACCCAGTTAAATGTTAGTTCTCCGACTGGATTGATAAGTTTAGATGCATATGGTTGATCAATATAGATATCATTGGTATAAGGTAGGGTTAACAAAGCTCCTGGTTGTGAAGTTTGAACAGCAGAAATAACACCAGTGTCAGCATCACCATTTCTTTTTAATGTAGAAGATACTGTAAATGTACCTGTTGTATTATGCAAGTACAATCTTACATTACTAGTATTGGAAACTACTGATCTTACAGTACCAGTAGCAGTGGCTGAACCAAAACTACTACCTAAGTATACAACATCATCATTTTGATAAGAGTTAGTATTAGAGGAAAGATCTAATCTAATCGCTTTATTTTTATTTGTAACATTCGTTGATAGTGTTGTATTATAAGCAATATCAATATTTTGTAAATCATACTTAGGTATAAGTTCACCTAGTTTAGTATTCATAGAGATAGAATAAGCGGGATCAGTAATATTAGAATTGTCTGTTCCAAAGAAGGAATCCACAAATATACCGTTCTTAAATCTATCTAGACCATTACCATCAGGAACATTTAAATCTCTTGCAGATTTTTCTAGAATATTAAGAGCAGTATAATATTCTAGTCTATCTATACGACTTTCAATCCCAGAGATATCTTGCATAGTATATCTTCTCTGGAAGAATGGTTTTACTCTTACAGCAAGATCTACTCTTGGTGAATCAGTTTGAGGATCTTTATATGTTAATGCGTTTTCATAAGATAAGGAAGGATATGCAGGAATGTTTAGTAAGGCGATAGTCATAACCTCTGCTGGTTCTGCTGGAGGATATGCTTTTACTGCTGGAATACCTTTGACAACCTTTTTTGTACCATTTTTACCAATAACGACTCTATCAACTCTTGGAAGATAGTAAACAACATCAGATGTGAAGTTTTTATCTGGAACAGGCACATATGAACCATTTGTACCATCAATATCAAGAGTTGTTGATTCTGCTGGATTAACAGCCGAGTTTACTAATGTAGTTAAGTTAGTATTAGAAGCACTCGTTACGCGAGGACGGAAGTCTAAACTATCTCTCAAATCATAAACTTGATTTGTTGTAGTTGAAGAAAATCTTGGAATTTGAGGAGTAGTAATAGCAGTAGTATTAGCCGTAGATTCATTGGGATCTATTGAATAAGAGTCTACACTAGAAAATCCAATACCACCTGATCTGTTGTGTTCGAAATAATCAAATTCTACTACAATTCTATCAGTCGTTTTTAGTACAACATCACTTGTTGGTTTTATCTGAAGTCTTGAAGTACCATAAATGTTGTCATTAGTGTTTCTCCAAATACGAAATTCTTTTACTAGATTTCTATTTTGAGTGTTATAGGTTGGACCTACATATACCGCACGAAGATTAAAAGCGTCTGCAACACCTAATGACCATGGACCAGCAATTCCTGCACTATGTGTAGATAAATCAAGTCTGATAAATCTGTTTTTTCTAACAGTTTTAGTTATACCAACAGCAGTTTCTCTCTTATTATTAAAGAAAAGAGTCATGGTTGGGTTTGTAGTAAATACTTCTTTTAAATCAAAGGTTGCTTCAGTCGTAGAAGTAACAGTTACAGTTCTTTCAGTGGGGCTACCATTATTAGTACCATTCTCTGTTAGATCAAATATATGTCCCTGTGGATAAATTCTGTATATATTCTGTGGTGTGTCGTCGTTTGTAATACCATCAATAGTAGGATTAGTTGTAAGAGTATTAGCACTATCGATACTTACAATTCTACCATAATTATTTGCATTACCAATAGTAACAAAATCACCTACTGTAAATAATGTATTAAAGTTTGTGCCAATACCATTTAATGTATTCGCGCCATGTTGAATACTACCAGTAAATCCAGCAGTAGCATTAATAGTCGATTGAGTCATAAGAGTGAAAGTTCTCTTATTTGAATCGTTTAATGCGCCGACACCAAAAGGTAATTCTTCTGTACCGCCAGGATGCACACCACTTAATGTTAGACTAGCAATACCTGTTGCACCTGTGAAAGATAGACTTGCTTTATCTTTGAATTCATAACTAGCATTTACAGTACCTGAAGTGGTGCTCAACTGTTTTGTGGCTGTAGTGCCTAGTTTCCAAATCCCCTTATTAAAATCAGCGTCTTTTAATACAGCAATTGTTACCGTCGCGGCGCTGCTACCACCACCTGTTGTACCAATTGAAACAGTTTCTAATACAGTATCTGCTGAACTATCAGGACCACTAGGATTATTAATATAAAGAGATCTAACATCACCAAAAGATTTGTTAGATGCAGTCATCTTTATATCAAATAGATATAATCTATATCTTGCTGTATAATTTCCTTGAGAACCAGATTCCCATTCAATACCGCGTACTTTTGCTGTACCAATCTCTGAACCAGCAGCTGCGGCCGCGCCAAGTGTGCCAGAAGATACTGCCGTTCCAGCAGTATCTCTAAGACTTACACTAGAATATTGTGTCATATCCCAAGGGCCACACAATTCATTTACAATAACATAGTTACCAAAATTAGTAGTTACGGTAAGTGATGTTTCTGTGTTTGTGGTAATAGCTTTGGTTGTTTCAATGTACTCAGTAGTTAGTGTTTCATTACGATAACCTTGAATATATGCAATACCCGGTTCGATACCAATGGCAAGTTTATTCTTATCTCCGCCTTCACCAGAGGAAAATCTACCAAAGTTTGAACCAGTATTTAAATGCTCTTTTACTTGAGCATTAATTTGTCTTAACTGATAGTTACCAGATTCTTCGTAAGTTCTTTTTGCTAGTTCACGAGCAATACTATTAAATTCAGTATCTTTCTTAATAATCTGGACGTTACCATTTTCCACTTTAAATAATGGTAATAGACTTTCTGTGTTAGCAGTATCAGTAAGTCTTCTTTTTACTAGATTAGGTGTTAGCTTTAAACGGTCTGCGCCTGGAGCCGTATAGTTATAAGAACCAGTGGCATTATCAAGTAATGTTGTATCTGTTACTGATGTTACGATACTTTCGACAGTCTTAAATCCAACTTTATAAGAAGGTGTGGTAGAATATTTTTCTAAAATAATTACTTGTGAGTCTACATTAATAAAATGACCTTTTTGGAATATGATACCGCCACCTGTATGAAAAATACTACCAAAACCAAAAGCACCAGAAGAGATAGTATTTGCTCTTTGTCCAGAACCACCATCAGCAGGTAGATATACTAATTCTTCATTTAAATCAAAAGTTTTATGTACTTTATCAGTACCACCGTCGAGATATTTAACTATAAATGTATTGTAGTCTGGTGCATCGACTTCTGCGCCAGAAGCAGTAGCAACAACTTTAGCGCGAACTCCAGAAGTTACACCTTGTATTGTAACATTAGCAAAAGTAGAAACGGTTACTGTGTTACCACCTGAATCGTTATCTCTTAACTTTACAAAAGCGACGTTAGCATCATATTGAAAATCACAACCATCGATAACTGTTCCTTCTTTGTAAATATTATCGCCAAATCTAGCTACTTGTTCTTGTAGAATAGTTTGAAGCTGTGTAAGTTCACGAGTTTGGACAGCAAGACCAGGCTTAAATAAAATTCTATGATAGTCTTTTAATTTAGCACTAGTTTCGTAGTCATCAAAATAAGGTGAAACATTAAAGTTTGTTTCTAATTTAGCCATTTTTTACACAACCTTAAAATCTTACGGTAAGTTTAATATCTTCTGATTGATCGGAAGCTCTAGAGATTGGTAGTCGATTTTCTACATATAGAATATCACCATCGAAGTCTTTTAAATCTCTTTTATTTATAGAAGATAGAGTAGCTGTTACAGAAGAAGTATTTCCTGTTAATGTTTCACTAGTACTAAATGCACCATCTAGACCAGTAACGCTTACGACACCAGCAGTTCCGGTTGCATTAGTATTCGAGAAAGTTACAAATCTTGCTTTAGCACCACTTGTTCCACCACTAATAATTTCATCAGCGCTAAAAGATCCTGATTTACTTGTAACAGTAAGTCTTGTTGTCATATCGTATACTGTACTATTTGCCTGATTTCCGTTTGCTAGATTAGGATTTGACATCAATCCAATAATACGGAAGTCGTTGTTTGTGAAAAGTGTATTAGATTCAGAACCATCAAACTTAACAGACAACATAACATTATAAGCGCCTAATTCTTTAACAGGATCAGATCCATGTCCGCCATATGGAGCAATATTACCATTTGCAGTAGCACTACTACCATGAGAAGTGTTAGCATCAATCACTATTTCATATTTGGAATAATTAGATCCCTTATTGATAATAATAATACCATTGATGGAGTTTCCTGTTGTAGAAGAAGCTAATGCAGGTAGAGTTACATTAGCATAAGCTAAAGCCCCGGTCCCATCACCTACCACACTAACACGTGGACCAATATAGTATTGTGACTCTGTATTTGGTGTTGTGGTAAAAGCGCCATTTACAGTTATTGTTTTAGTAGCGCCAACATAATTTACAATTCTTCTTAATTGACCTGAACCCAGACCGCTCTTAATGTATAATGAAGAATAATTATATACGTCATCTGTACCACTAGAATGTGATGCTAGTTGAACTACTGTTGAATTAGTAACTGCTGCAAAAGTACCATTCGTTGATAGATATCCACTACCATTGGCAGTAAGTTTAACAAACTCTACAGCACCATTAACTGCGGCTTGTTGAACATCCCACTGAATAGAAGAATCGTCAGATGTAAGAGTTTTTACAGGAATATAAGAAGATGTGACAAACTTCAACACATCGGATGCAGTAATATTATACATAAACTTCCAACTATAACCATCAGAAGTTTTAAAAGTTGATGTGCCAGTAGCGGTTGGTTCAACTGTAGAAGTTGCTCCATTATTATTATCAATGCATTTGTAAACATTATAAGATGAAGTTACAACATAGAAATTACTAGAGTATAAAGAAGTATTTCTATGAGAATATGGAGTATATACTGTACCTGTAGTCCAGGTATATCTTGTAGTAACAAATCTTACATCTGTTGCTGTACATCTTTTTACAGCAAGCATATTTCGCCAGACATTAAAATCTGTGTTTTGGATAGTATCAGTAGGTGTAGGCGCAACAGTATCACTTGTTCCCCAAGGCTGCGCTCTACCCAAAAACATATAATATCTTGTGTTAATATTTGCTGCCTCAGTAAAAGACTCATATAATTGAGTCGCATTATTGAGTCTAAATTTATAAGTTACGATTCCTGGCATGTCTCATATTCTCTATTAAGTTTGTTTTATTTATTTATATTATAATTGACGACCTGATCGCGCGCCACTACTAATCCAAGAAAATACTCCTTGAGAAAGATTTGCACCTTCATAAGGCGAACTTAAAGCCATCACCACGTTTCCTGAACTAGTAGATGAAACCACGTTTATAGCATACTGTCCATCTGTATTAGCACCGGTAGAATTAAATATAATCATATCCATTTGTGAAGTAATTTGACGTGGATAATGTAGTCTTGAACCAGAAGAACTTGTAGCGGTTTGGGCAAATAATGTATTAGGATAATATGTGGTACCTATATGTATCAATGATCCATTAGTTACCATGTGTGTATCGTTAGCAATAGATACGACCGTCACAAATACTGATTCGTCGTTAGCCTCGTTTCTAGCATATATAGCATCTCCAACATTAAACGAAGTAGTAAAGGTTGTTCCATTACCAATAATCGTATTTGGGGAAGCTGTTAATTGTCTTATATATCCTGGTGTTGCGTCGTTATTATTATCACTATTAGAACTAAAATGTGTAGTGTTACCAAAAACAAGTTTCTTACTATTTAAATCCGTAATTGAAATATTAGCAAAAGCATCTATAGTTGTAGGCACTCCTGTACCTACAGTTGGTTGATCTACAAATGGAGACAAAGTAGTATAGTTATATATGAAAAGTCTACCACTATGTCTATTGAAAGGAGGTTCAACTAGAGATGCGATTGAAGCTGAATTTGGTGTGCCTACATCATGATTGATGAATATTGTTGAATCAAAGACAATACTAGAATCTACATTTAAAACGTTTGAAATTAAAACTGTACCAAATAATTTTGTTCCTGAAGGATGTAAAAGAGTATTTACAACCTGTCTGTATGTATCAACAAATTTTTGGGATCTTAATACATAACTGAATTCTTGATAGTAATCATTTTGTAAAAATTGATCCCAACTAATAAATCCTTTTGTTGATAGATATTTACCTTCTCTTACTTCTACACCACTAACAACTGGAGAAGCAAGAGCGTTTACAGTGCCTGCTCTAGTTTGGTTTACAATACCAATATTTTCAAACTTAGAATAAGAACTACCTTTATTTGTAATTCCTACGGCGGTTATTGATCCTGGTAGATATACAGCCGATAGTTCGGCGTTATCACCATATATTCCACCATCATGAGGATCTTTTAGACCTTCATTAGCTACATTTGCTAATCTAACAGAAGGTCTTGGTAAAACACTATAACCGGTTCCATAGTTAATCATAGATATAGTTTGAATTGTACCAGACTCTGTATTCTGAAATAACAAACCATTAATTATAGAACTAGAAACATTAGCAGCGGCTAGATTAGCAGATACAGCGGCGGTATTAGTACCTAAACTTACAAAGGTTGGTCCGGTGTTTAAAATAACATTACTCATAGGTGATATAACGTCTTGACAAATACTTAAAATAGAAGTATTTCCAATAGAAGTAATTTTTGCTTCTGCACCACTGCCACTACCACCGGTAAATACAATTGGCAGATTATTAATATAACCAGAACCACCTGAAATAATAGAAACATTAATAGCAGATTTATCATTAGTAGATATTACATAACCATTTGCACCACTACCAGTATCAGACGTAAATGTAACTACATCACTAGAACGATGAAAAACACCACCTCCAAAACCTCTAGGTCTTAAAATGGTTTTTTCTTGTATTGTAACGCCTTGTAAACTACCAGAGGTAGCATAGATAAAACCTCTTGTATTAGTAACATCTGATACTACTTCTTCACCATCCGAAAAATCTATATTGTTCCAATTAGAAACTACAAGTTCAGTAATAGTAGAACCGAGTTCAATGGTTTGTATTTGTTCTTCTACTCTACCAGTAGCGCCAGTGCTTTGTCCTGTAATTAATTGGCCCAAAAAACTATCAAGATCGCTAGAAGATACATTAGTTAATCTGACAATAGAAGGTTGATTCCATCTACCATCAGATGTTCTCAAGATATTATCTGATGGAAAATATACTTCTAAATCTTCGTTATATAAAGCTCTGAAAAGAAACTTAAAAGATTTCTCATTACCTTTTTGATAATACATCTCGCGAATATGTTTCGCAAGAAGAGCCTTATCTACTACGGCGTCGTCTGGAATATTTTTATATATTTCTTCGCGAAAGTATTGAAAATAATCTGTTACGGTAGTATCAACATCTGCTCGTGAAAGAAGACTTTTACTGACTTCAATGTAGTTATTGCTTTGTTCTAAGAATTCATAATAAGCCTTAATAAAGGCTTCCAGTTTGGGACCTTCATCCCGAACAAAATCCGGTAACTGTTGACTTATAAGAGCGGATGTTTTTTTAGTAATAGCCATTTTTATACCGCAAAAGTAAATCCAGAAGAGGTAGTTGCAATAGCATTTTCTGTGTTAATAGTAGTGCTAACACCAGCCGTTGCTACTGTACCTACTGTTGATGTAATATTATTTGTATTGTCATCAACTGTACTAATAGTTGCTCCAGATATTAATAGTATCTGATTACGCGAAGCAAATATGTTTTTGTTTCTTGGTTTAACTTTCACAGAAAGATATTCGCCATCATACGCTGAAATTAAAGTGTTATTAATTGTAACTAGACCAGTGTCATAGTCTATAATACCAAAATTTCTATTTCTATATACTTTACCTGTAGGAGTCTGAGTAAAGGATCTTAAAATTCCATACCCGTTGTCATCAATTTTTTGACCGCTAATACCATCTATAGTAAACGAAGAAGTAGATACTAGACCATTGAGATGTCCTTCATGTGGATGATATACGGCTTGATTAAATACTAATTGATATGTATTTGTTGTAGTTAGTGGAATAAATCTTTTCTCAATTGTAATATCAGCATCTACAGACACAAAACTGGAATTAACATCTTTGATTGTTTCTATCATTTTGTATAGATAGAATTTTTGATCAAAAGTTCCAAGATTATTTGATTCGTAAGAAATTAGAGAATTCTGAATAATAGTATTTAATTCACCTGCTGTCAAAGATGTTGTTTGAGGATTATATCTGACAGTAATCGTTGGATTAATGTAAAGATAAGTAGCATCGACCATTTCAACGTCTATAGAAACAGTATTTCTTGTTTTCAATGAAGCTCTAATAGCTTCTTTTCTTTGATTTGAAAGAATTGCACCAGATAGAGGTTTAGTAGCAACAAAAACTTTACCATATACAGCAGGTATATTTTCTTCGCCACCCCAAACACTAATTGATTGAATATCGCCTTGTTCAGATAAAATTATATTCTTATAATCTTGCTTGGTTACAAGTCTATCTTGTGCTTGGAATTTGAATGGTGCATTAAACTTAATAGAATCTATTGTTTCTTGTGGTGCGCCGCCTTGGGCTGATGATGTAGTTGTAATAGTAAAGTTTGAATATCCAGCAAGAGATTCTGGTGCGCTAAACGTATTAGCACCATTAACAGTATTACCTGATGTTATTCTATAGTCTACAATAATAATGTTACCATCTATGGGTTTATTACCAAAAATACTATCACCAAATTGAATTTCATAAAGATTGTCTTCATTCTCTTGGACAAAATATATTTTTGAAGTACTATTTACAGAAGATAAATCACCAGCAAGATTATAAGTAGATACTGTTGTGTTAGATGATGATTCTTGTATTCTAACTGTAAAACTAGTTGTGTCAGTATTTTCGTTAGGTAGAATATATCTTACAGGATTAGCAGTACTTACAGTAAATCTATGTTGAAGTGGTGTGCCTTCTACGATATTAAGAGTACCAGTAAATGTACCATTATCTTGAGCAGACATTGTTGTTGCTCCTGACGTGACAAAGGTATATTCAATACCATCTATAGTAGATGTAAATTGAGTATTAGCAGGAACAGTAACTCCGGTAGGGCTATCATCGGGTGTTATAACAGCAGATAATGCAGCCGTAGCTCCTCTTGCAGATCTTGGTACATAGTTTAACATCTTTGCGCGAGATACAACACTATTTCTTAACTGCGCTGAATCAAGGAACATTTCATTACCAACCATATTAAGATAGAATGAATTATGATAAGTATTATAAGCTAAAACATCCAATAAAATAGACAAAGTTGAACTGTCAAAATCGTAGTCTGAAAATTCAGTTTGGCTTCGTAGATATGTCTTTAAACTTGTTTTAATATCATCAAAGTTTAATTCAGAAACATTTAATGTTGATTTGTTGCTGGCCATTATCGGATTCTTTCAACTGTAAATTCTAGTTCTGATAATATAGGTGATTCATTGATACGAAATATTATACTAATTGTTATAGCATTGTTGTCTATTCTGTTTGAATTAACGTCTACATCGACAACTGTTACTCTTGGTTCAAATTGTCTTACGGTATCTTTAATGTTCTCTTTAATCGTTATTTCGGTGACTCGATCTAGATTCTCAAATAATAATGCTCTGATATTACCACCGTATAGGGGTTCGAAAAACTTTTCACCACTGTCTGTTAGAATAAGATTTCTCAACGCTCTTTTAATTGCATCTTCATTCTTTAATACTGTAACTTTTTTTGTTACTGGATGAGCTATAAAATTTAATCCTAAATCAGAATAAATGACATCGTTTATAGGCGATGTCGTTCTCGAAGGATTTTTTGCTCCAGAAAAAGTTGCTATTGATACCATAATCTTTTCTCTTGTTTTCTTATATTTATTATTAATATTTAAAGATATCTTCTACAGACTTGTATTTGGATATTTTTTCTATTTCTATCATCTCTATGTCTGCTATAACAGCCTCAATGTTTTCTTTCCAATAATTTAAAAACTTATTCACTCTTGGGTATTTTGGTTTTATATCCATTGTTTGCCACATAAACTCTTGTATTAAATCTCTATAATCAGGCATATAGTAATATACACGAAGTGAAACTAATACTTTTCTGTTCAACAGCATATTAATCTCCTACAAACACGTTTGAACTTCCACTAGCTGTAGCTGGATTACAATGAGGAGGTATGGGACAAATACTGTCTGCACTAGCAGAATCTGGTGAATGGTTACATACAATGATTCCTTTAATATAAACATTATTACATGCGGCGATTAAACCCCCACCGCCGTGACTATTTGGATCACCAAACGTAGCAATTAATAATCCATTTGCAAATACAGATGATTGATTTTCTACTACTGTTGTAGCACCACAAACTCTTGAATCGGTATCTCTGTGTATTGGAATAGACATCTACCTATTCTTCTTTCCTATGTGTCTATCTAAATTTGTGCGAGTTATATCGGTTATGAATATTGACCAGTCTTATTGAGATGAATTACTTTAGCTTCAATATCAAGTTCACCATCACCATTTTCTCCTGTGATGTCCAAATCATATCTACCTTTAATAACTTCTTTTTTATTACCGTCTATTAGTATATTCCAATCACCTTTTATATACGTATTACAATCTTTTTCTATATGAAGATTAACTTTTCCTTCAACTCTGACATAATCGTTTTTTGCTATAATAGTATAATTATCACCTACAACTCTTGTTACTGTATTACCAGAAGCAGAAATCTCTCTGAACGTTCCAGATTTATGATATTCTTGTATTCTTTCATTATTTGGTGTATCATCAACTTCAATCACATGACCAGACTCTGTTCTCCAAACATGATTTTTTGGATATGAAGCTGTATACTTATCTGTTGGTTCGTCCCAAGTACCTTGACCATGCGGTATTATTGAACCTGTTTTTCTATCTGCATTTTTTATTGTTGGTAAATCAGGACTCTCGTTTCTAGCAAGTTTATCAACGTCAGGTTCATTAATATAGGAAGGATAAACACCGTTAGGATCATTAAATCCCTTTTCTTTATTTGGCAGTTCAGTAGGTATACCAGCAATTGAACCAATCACCATTGGTTGTTGTGATTTCTCTCCATCTAAGAAAAATCCTACCACCCACGTACCTTCAACAAGTCCAGTAGGAGATCTACCTACCCCACTAATAGCGGCAGATGTGATTGGTTGTACACATTGCGCCCATGGTAATGCTTCTGTAGGAAGTTTTTTCTTATCTTCTGTATGATAAGTATAACACCTCACTCTGACTCTACCAAGTTTTAATGGATCGTTTCGATCTTCGACAACACCAAAAAACCATATAAGATTCATACCAAAATAACTATTTTTAACTTTATCTGAGACAGCCATAATAATATTCCTTATTTGTATCTACCGGAGTATTTTTTATTCACATCAACAAAATAACTATCTTTAGCTAATGTTAGATATGTAAAATATCTACCCTCATTGCCAATAAAGTTATGAGTTAGAGAAGTGATTAGAAATTTATTATTTTTCTTATTTCCAAATAAATGTGAATACGGATTCATTTTATCTTCTTCTAAACTAGAAGAAATTGGAATATTTACATTTACTGTTTTACCACAAAGTAGATTGCTATTTCCTGGAACTGCTATTGTCAATGTAGTATTATCTAAAAGATTAAATTTCATTGCTTTTCGACCATAAGATTTGTAAGCGGTATCAGCATGAAAAATAAACCTGTCATTTTTTTCTGTTATTCTATTTTTAATATATTCAATTTCTTGATATGTATCGTTGAACAATCTTGCTACATGATATTGTTTGTTTGATTGGCCTGTATCTTCTTTGAAAATGGATTCATCTATAATGATATTATTTCTGTCTAGAGTCTTGAATTTATCTTTACTTTTTTGAATATTCAGATAGTTATTAACTATCGACTTAAATCTTTTTGTTATAGGATCAATTACATCAATTCGATTACCAAATTTACCACCACTAGACCCTCTAATTACATCATTACCTCCTGTATATTCAAACTGACTTATAGTTTCATATCTGGTATTATTATCTACTTTATTTAAAGTTCTTTCTTCGATACCATGGTCACCCATTATAAAAGTTTCTACAACGTCTTGTTCTAAGAGATAGCTTATAGGTGTGAAAACAAATTCGTCTCTATCTTCATAAAAGACAAAATCCGAATCAGGATATTCTGTTGACCTAGAGTTATCAACACATCTCTGAATAAAATCAAAAGGTCTTTCACCATTTACTGTAATTGATTGCAATCCATCAGTACTATCTGCTGATAGTGTTTTTTTAAATTTAGGATAATCTATTAATCTAACACCTCTAAATTTTATATTCGATTTTAGAACATAAGAATCAAAGATATTTTTAACGATTTCTGAATAAGTCTTGCCTACAAAATTAATGTCTATATTTGTTAAGCTATCAATCATACCTTCAATAGATATTAAACCAAGCGTATAATGTTCTAATTTATCATCAACTTTAGTTCTATTATAAACAGAATAAACAAAAAACGTTTTCGTTACAAAAATGTTTCCAGATTCAGGAGATCTAAAACGAATCGTAAATAATTCATCTCCAATAATAGGTAACTTATCTATTAGACCAAGACCATCCATTATGGAAACACTACCATTCATACAATAAGAAAATATATTTTCTTGTATAACTAAATCTGTGATACTATAACGAACATCTATAGATGTTCCGTTTGAACCTAATAGACTAGCCAATTCTATTTCAATATTTTCATTTAAAAATTCTGGTTGTGCCGCCATTATCTAAAAACATCCGATAATTCTGAAAGTACGCTTCCTAAAGTATTTGTATCAACATAAATTATATTTCTTTTATTATCATTTAATTCTACTTCATAATCATATTTACTAATAGATTCTTTAACTGTGGTAGATAAAGTATTATAAGTCGTTAAATCAACTTTCAATGTTCTTTTTGGTATAATTGTTCCATCAAATAGAACCTTTTGTTGATTAAGTATCTTTCTATATTCATGAACTGTACTTTGAGCAGCAGGAACACTACCATATCTACTTTCAATATAAGATATGAAATCTCTATATCCTAAAGGCCAGTCATAGATAGGATCATGCATATTATTAATAAGTAAAAGAAACCAACTCAAATCAGATTGTCCATATAATTCAAACGCTACATTATCCGGTCTTTGCGCTTCTTGAACAGTATAAGTATAATAAAAACCACGATTCTTTTTTATCGTTTCTACTATTTTATATCGTAACATGATATTTGTTACGATTTGAGATTTGTTTTTAAACTTCAAATCGTATGAGATTTTTGGAAAGTTATTAAAATAAAAAGACATTTAAATGTTCCATTAATTATCAGAAGAGAATGATAAAGTAGGTTCGGCGGGTCGTATTGAAAATTTACCCTCTTTTGGAGATATAATATACCCATCACCACCATAATCTTCGTCGTTAGACACACGAACAACTGTTTCTAAGAATGAAGCGTTTAGTGTAACTTCTATAGGGGCGTTTGTTGGATAATGATATTGTGCTCCTTTACCATGAAAATTAACATCAAAACTTGTCAAAACAGAAGTCTTAATATCAAAAAGATACTTATTATCAGATAAAGTGATACCAAATTGTTTAGGATAATCATAAAAATGTTTCAATTTATTTTCTCCTGGTAACATAGCATTCCTAAACGCACTAATAATACTTCTTAATGTATCACTTTCTTTTTTATTTTTTGGAACTATATTCCAAGAAAAGTTGTGTGTTTTAAAGTTTACACCTTCAAACGCGGCGGCTAGATATGGATTTCTAGCTACACCAGCACCAACAGTAACTCCTTGTACTGCTTGTCCTAAACCAGCACCCAATATACCACCGGCCACTCCACCTTTTGCTCCAAGCAATCCTCCAGCACTCGCTGTTAATTCAGAACCATAATATAAGGCAAGATTACCAGCAACTTCTTTTAGACTTGTCGAATCTAAACTTAGTCCTTCTTTTCCTAATACACTTTTAAGTTTATCAATAGCACCACCAACATTTCCTTGCGCGGCTTGTTGAACCGCACCTATTAATTCTGGTGCATTTCTAGCAGCCGCCGCTCCTACTGGTCCAAGTGATTGACCATTCCAGGTCGCTTGCCAACTTGTACTTAGATTTTGAGGCAAAGGTAAGGTGACAGTACAATAAACCGACTTTTTATCAAAATCTTCTCTTTTGTATTTGTAACTTTTAGAAATACGAAACATCATAAATTGGTCGTACTCAGATACGTCTAATGGTAATCTAAGATCTGCCATATAAATAATCCTTATTATAACACTTTTTATTATTTATATGGCATATTCAGGAAAGTTTCAACCAAAAAACCCAAAGAAGTATAAAGGCAACCCATCGAATATAGTATACCGTTCAAGTTGGGAAGCAAGATGTATGTCTTATTTTGATAAAAATGAAAATGTAATTTGGTGGTCTTCAGAAGAAATAATAGTACCTTATCGAAGCCCTGTCGATGGTAAAGTTCATAGATACTATCCAGACTTTATTATTAAAGTAAAACAAAAAGATGGTGGTATTAAGACGATTATGATAGAGATAAAACCAGAGTATCAAAAAAAAGAACCAAAAGTTCAAAAAAGAAAAACAAAGAAATATATAAACGAAGTCTTTACCTATGCTATAAATCAAGCAAAATGGAAAGCGGCGTCTAGTTTTTGTAAAGATAGACTCTGGGAGTTTTATGTGTTAACAGAAAAAGATTTGGATATAAACCAATGAGTTTTTTTGTATACGCCATCGGACCAGAAAACGGTCCTGTAAAAATTGGTTTTACTAATAACTTAAAAAAAAGATTAAAAGCTATACAAACTGGTAATTCAGAAAAAATTGAAGTTTTTTATTCAGAACAATTTGATAGTAAAAAAGATATGATGGAAGCAGAACGTATATTACATCACACATTATCTCACAGAAGACTAAAAGGAGAATGGTTTGATATCTCTCCGGAAGACGCTAAATTAGAATTAATTCATATGAAAATGAAATATTAGGAATCTCTATGATTGTCTTTATACACGGTGCTAATGCTACATCAAAGTCCTGGTCATATATCCTATCAAAAATAGATGCGAATCACATTACTGTTGACTATGATAGTTCATTAGGATTCAGAAGAAATATAATATCAATCCGAAGTCAGATTCCAACTGAAGAACCTATACAGATTGTTGGTCATAGTCTTGGTGGTATCTATGGACTATATCTAACACAAACACATAATGTCACGAAAGGATTGACACTTGCTACTCCATATGCCGGTGTCGCCGTGGCAGACTTTATGAAGATGATTTTTCCTGGCTCTCATCTATTGAAGGATATCGGAAAGTATAGTCGATTCATAACAAAATCTAGAAACATAAAAATAAAGGTACCATGGACTCAGATCATCACAACAAGAGGATCTTTACCATGGTACCTTGAGAGAAATGACGGTATCGTTCCTATCAGTTCTATGACTTGTAGAAACGATATGAACTATCTAGAACTACCCTATAACCATTATGAAATTCTTTATTCCGATGAAGTGGTAAATTTAATTACTTGTTAATCAATTCACCAGTCACCACAGTGCGACCAGACACCTCAGCGTCACCATACACCCTAGCGTCACCAAACACCACAGCGTTACCAGACACCCAAACGCGACCGAACACCCTAGCGTTACCAGACACCTCAGCGTCACCAGACACCCAAGCGTCACCAAACACCACAGCGTTACCAGTCACCTTAGCGTAACTATACACCCTAGCGTCACCAAACACCTTAGCGTTACCAAACACCCTAGCATTATCATACATCCTAACGTTATCATACACCCAAGCGTCACCATACACCCTAGCGTTATCATACACCATAGCGTTATCAGACACCTCAGCGTCACCAGACACCTCAGCGTCACCAGACACCTTAGCGTTACCAGTCACCGCAGCGTCACCAGACACCCTAGCGTTATCATACACCATAGCGTTACCAATCACCACAGCGTCACCAGACACCACAGCGTTATCAAACACCATAGCTTCGCGTCCAACATAGGCGGTCTCAGAAACAGTAGCGGTATCAGCAACCCATCCACCACCATTAGAATGCTTGTGAGCAGGAACTAGTCCGTTGCCAAAATCAAAAGTAGTCATAGTTACTCCCTCCAATCGGAAATCGTGACGATAAACATCAACTCTTCGACAAGCGCACGCCCCTCCTCGGTGAATAGGATACCCTGATTGAATACCCAATGTTCTACATCCTGGCGACCATAGAAGGTATCCTCTTCAGTCATCCACCGAAGAGCAGTGGTACGGTCACCCGCACCTGCTTCGATAACTGAGGCAATCTCAGCCTCGAACTCACGAAGAGCGCGAGCCTCTTCCTCCGCCTCCTCTTCTTGCCGAATATCGAAAGCACGGCCAACGGAATCCCAAATCTCCTGCTTGCGGGCAGGAGTGGCGGTGTAGAACTCATGACCACGTGGGCGGAAACCATAGGCGTCCTTGTGGAAATCGGAGAAGATGTTTTCGTCGTAGGTGTAAGCAGTCATGTCATTCACTCCTTCGTTCATCATGTTTATATTATAACAAAAGAATTAATTTTTGTCAACAACTTTTTTTACCATTTAGAAGTGTTGTTTTTA
>Ga0255772_10001806_pt1 | contig 21144 bp, 10 predicted proteins | sample 071ome_34_FD_179970 | JGI IMG/M metagenome (GOLD analysis project Ga0255772, IMG submission 179970) | Coastal salt marsh microbial communities from the Groves Creek Marsh, Skidaway Island, Georgia - 071411BT metaG (version 2) | ecosystem: Environmental > Aquatic > Marine > Intertidal zone >...
GGACGAGAGCGATAAAGATCTTCAGGCGCTTCGCAACGACATAGACGCGTGGAAAGAGACGCCGATCCGAGAGGCGTTTGGCGCCGGGTCCTCCTACGAATTAGACGAGAAAACTTTGAAAGCGTTAGAAACCGAAGGCGTGGACACTGTGGAAGCTATATTGCGCGTCTGCCCGCGAAAATACCAGGAGTATTCGCCAATGTCCAACGATTTGCGACCGGGCACGGCGGTTTCGCTGCTCGGCCGGGTTGTCAGCGTCCAAGTCGCACCTTTCACTCGTGGACGGTCGAGACAACCAAACGTGATCACGTTAGAAACAGTAGCATCGTCCGAAAGCGACGAGCATGAAGGAGAAGGATGGGGCAAAAGTCCGCAACGGTTTAAGGTGAAAATTTGGGAATATTTGACCAAAGACGTCAAGAGTTCGTTGACTCGAGACGCGATTGTAAAAGTAAGAGGAACTTTAGGCAACTTCACTGGCTCAGAATTTTCTGTAGAGTCTGCGAAGATCTTAACGGACCCTCAAGATGTGACGCCAATCGGCGAAGCCGGCGAAGTCGTCGCCACCTACGCCAAGAAAGCGTCCATGACGAACGAAGAGTGGCACAAAGCTATCCCCCGCGCGCTTGAGTTTTTCTTGAAGAAACTCAAAGGCGATCCGTTGGAGGTTTCTTTAGGCAAAGAAAACGCCTTGTTGAAAGAGTTGCAACTCGTTTCGCACGCGGAAGCTGTCGCGAGCATTCACGCGCCGGCAACGGTGGAACAAGTCGCTCGCGCGAGAGAACGCCTAGCGTTTGAAGAGCTTTTGATTTTGCAAGTGCAGTTGATGGGTGAACGTAAGCGCTTACAATCGTTAGCCGCTGAGAATGAAGGCGAAAGCGAAAAGGAAGGCATATCCATCGTTTCCACGCACTTGTGCGACCAACTGCGAAAAGAACTCTCGTTTTCCTTGACGCGATCGCAAGACCAAGCTTTGGAGGAGATTTTAACCGATATGGCTGGTCCGGCGCCGATGTTGCGATTGCTTCAAGGTGACGTCGGGTGTGGTAAAACCGTCGTTGCTGCGTTGGCGTTACTCGCAGCAGTTGGTGCGGGACACCAAGGCGCTCTGATGGCTCCGACGGAAGTTTTAGCCAATCAGCACTACAAAACCTTATCGGACTTGTTGAGAGAAATGGGCCCAGACGCGCCAAAGTGCGAAATCATCACTGGGAGCACGAAGCAAAAAGAGTTGAAACTGATTTACGAGAAGATTGAATCTGGAGACATTTCCATCGTCGTCGGCACGACATCGTTAATAAACGAAAACGTGAAATTTAAATCGCTCGGTTTAGCTGTAGTCGACGAGCAACATCGCTTTGGCGTTAATCAACGCGCGAAACTCCTCTCCAAAGGCGGGGAACCGCCGCACATGTTGACCATGTCCGCAACGCCCATTCCGCGAACATTAGCGATGACTAAATTTGGCGAGATGGCGTTATCCGTCATAGAAGAGAAACCCGCAGGTCGTTTGCCAATCTGGACGAAAGTTCTCGACCCGCCTGAACACGAAGTCGCGTTTGAAGCCATCCAAGAAGAAACGCAAAGAGGCGGTCAAGCTTACGTCATCTTGCGTTACGTCTCGGACAAAGATACGGAAAAGAATCAAACGAAAGGTGCGGAGGAAGAGTTCGAGCGCTTAAAGCTGAAACTTCCAAACGTCAAGTTTGGTCTTTTGCACGGCCAACTCTCCTCCGAGGAGAAACAAAGCGCGCTAGATCTCTTCGCCAGCGGAGAAACGCAGTGTCTCGTCGCCACCTCCGTCGTCGAAGTCGGTGTGGACGTCCCGAACGCTTCTCTAATCGTAATCGACGCCTCCGGTGGCGGTGGTTCCGGTGGTTTCGGCCTCGCCGCTTTACACCAACTCCGTGGTCGCGTCGGTCGCGGCTCTCGCCAGTCCCGCTGCTTTCTCCTCAACACGCCAAACCCGGACGAAGACCGCGAAGAGCGCGCTCGCGACCGACTCGCCGTCCTCGAAAAAACCAACGACGGCTTCCGCGTCGCCGAATCGGACTTACAGCTTCGAGGTGCCGGCGATCTCTGGGGATCCAAACAGTCCGGCAACAGTGTTGAACTGTTCCACGCCAGTTTAGCCACGGATTTATATTTGCTCGAAAGCGCTCGCAAAGCGGCGGCGGAGCTCGTCGCCGCGAGCGAAGTCGAAACGTCAACGAAATCCGCGACGCTCCCTGCACCCGTGCAAATCGCGCTCGAGAAAAGAGCTGTCGTAGATTTAACCTTAGAGGCTAAGTTTTAAAAAGCTTTATGATATACACATATATAGCGTGCGTCGTGCGCTTCCTTTTTTATTACTTTTACATACAGGTTGATTTTTTTTACTTTTTTCCGCTCTGATGAGAAAGATTCCACTCTCTCGAAGAGACGCTTTTTCCTCGTTTTCCCTCGTCACAGAAAAAGAATAGGATGGGGTGCGTCTCCTCCTCTCCGAGCGGCAGCGACCGCGCGGCGGCTTCGCAATCGTCGGTGGAGGTGAACGCAGCCGGTGCCACCGGTGGTGTTTCTTCTTTCTCTTCCTCGCGAGGAGGAGGAGGAGGAGGAGGAGGAGACTTTGAGAGAACGGACGACTTTGCGTTTTTGGCCGGTGGGGAAGAAAAAAAGCGCAACATCACCGTCAACGGCGCGAACGCGCGCAAGGACGCCGCTGCCTCTTTAATGAACCAGGGAACGACGACGACGACGACAACAACAACAACATCAACGACGGGTTTACATGGTCATCCTCCCTCGGAACGCGCGAACAACAATAACATTAACAGCGCTGTTTCGTCTTCTTCAGGAGGAGGAGGAGGAGGAGGAACGACAACAACCACCGCTTTTTTGCACAAACAACAACCGCAGAGAAGAGGAATATTAAAAAGCGCCAGTCACGATCGATTGGGATCGAACAATCAAACGACGCCACCGCCGTCACCAAACTACGAGTTTTTGTTATCGAACGCGGTGAGTTTGCGGGAGGATGATACCTCGAAAGAGACGACGACGACGACGAATAATAATAATAATAATAATAATACGAGCGGTAGTAGTCGGTTGAAGAAAGCGAGCAGCGCGGGGACGTTACAGATTGACCTCTCTCGAGTGCAGCACCACGGGAACAATAATTCCGCGGAGGAGACACAGAACACGACGAGTAGTGGCGCCTCTAGTCCGGAGAGAAACAGCGAGTCGTCGAATATATTTTCGAGACTTCCTCCGTCTCCGACGGGGACTAGAAGCGGCGTGAAGCGGATATCCTTCGCCACAGATTTAGTGGAGGTGATGGATGACGACTCGCTGGTTGAAGAAGAGGAAGAGGAGAAGACTAGGCACTGGTCGACGAGTTTGTTTCGAGGGAGTAAGAGAGATAGCGAGGATTTAGCGGAAGAGATTGCGAACGCGAAGAGAGGAGAGAATAGTAATAGTAACAAGATTCTCGGATTGAAGAATAACATTTTTAGAGCAAGCGGCGGTGGCGGTAGTGGCCGTATCATGAACGTGGATAACTCGTTCTCATCGGAGGATATCGACGTCGCGAAAATGTTTGAAAATGAAGATACGACGACGGAAAATGGCGCTGGAAACGATAATTTTGAAGACGAAGACGACGAGGAAGAAGAGTATTGGTTCCACGGGATTTCCGTGAGTACGCAGAGAGCTCGGTCGGAGGTGTTACACGCGCGTTTGCAAGCCGCAGAAGGCGAGGCAGAACGTTTGAGAGAGAACGCAAACGAGAGTAGGAAAAAGTTAGTAGAATTAATCATCTCGGCTGGGATCACTCGGGAGGAGTTGCAACCAGAAATTGAAGATTTGAGAGAAGAAATCCGTAAAGGTAAGAAATCTGGACGGACTTCGAGCGTGGAAACGATGGAGATCCAAGAGGAAGAAGGAGAGAAGCCCTTTGTGTACGACAGCGAGCGTATCGCAAACTTATTGCACAACTTTTTGGAAAAGATTGAAAGCTACGATTCAACCACCTCTGCGGCGGCTAGCGGGGGATCCTCTCCAACTAACACCGGTAACAACACGTCACTCGCGGCGGCGTCCTCACATCCGGGAGAGCGACAACAGCCCGTCGCTTTGACTATTTTAACGCATTGGGCGAGAACTGGTGATGCCGAAGCCGCGTTATCGAGAGCAGAGTTGGAAAAGTCGCGTTTGGCACATTCAAGCGCAAAGTGGACGTTACAATCTGCCATGCAAGCGGTGAAGGATACCATGACGAGAGAAACCGTCGTGAAGGAGAAATTAAAACGCAGACAGAAAATCTTGGAGATAGCAACCAAAAGAAAAGAGTTAGCGCACGAAGATTTGAAAACCGCGGAGAATCGATTGGAGCACGCGCAAGAAATCCGGACAAACATGAACGTCGCGTTGGCAAAAGCCGTCGGAGATTTTGAAACGTCAAAAGCCGCTCTGGTCTTGTGGAAAAAAAGGCGCAATGGTGCGATGATGACGTTTAAAGACGCCATCAACGAACTAACCGAGGAAACGGTCATTGAAGTTAATTCTAAAACGAAGGAGTTTTTCACGAGAGCGACGAAAGCTTCTGAGGCGTTATCATTAGCGTACACCGCGTTAGGCGAACGATTACAAAGGGCACTCGATGAAGGCTCGAGACATCGTCCAGAACCGAAAGATGAACAGAATTCACGCGCGTTGAACAACGACGCTCGGGCGGCGTTCGTCGCACACAATCGCGCGGAACAAGCCATGAACGCGCCGATTTCCTTGCATTTTGCCAAACTCAACGCGTTAGAATCATCCACAAGACACTTGTTAGCTGAGTGTGAAGAGCAAGTCACCAAGGGCATCTCGCAATTCTACGAAGCCTTTCGCGTGGAACGAGAAGCGAGAGAGAAGTCGGAAACGGCAAACTTGGACGCGAAGATTTGCGAGACGACTTTAGAGGTTGCGCAATCCTATGCGCGAACCGCGGACAGAGCGTACGATGACGCTTTGTATTTCGCGCAAAGCACAATGGAACAAGAAATACGGGAAGTCAACGAAGCGATGATTGTGACGAAGCGTCGATTAGAGGAAGCAAGACAAAACGAGCGATCGGCCCAAGCGCAATTGTCCGAATCGATTGCGAGATGGGGTAAAAAGAAAGCGCTGATGGGTAAAGATAACGCTAAATCTCCATGGAGAGCTGTCACGAGAGCAGTGAACGACGTTCACGAACTTTCTACCGTCATTCGAGGACGGGAGATGATTGCAAAACCCGAGGACGATAAAGTGCCGTTCCCCGTGCATTATTTGAAAGACGAAGATGGGGTCATGAAGACTCAAATGAGCATGGAAAGCATTCCAGAAATGCACACCAACTCGAAAGTTTCGTTCAATATGTCCGAAAGTCCTTTACATCGTTCGTTTTCCAACAATATCAGCAATAATAACGCCACGCAACAGCACTATCAAAGCGGTTCTCCCTCAACGACTGCTGCTGCTGCTGCGAACGGAGAACAAGGCGTCGGCGGCTCGATGCTTCGCCAAACCGATTCGCAAGCGTCCATTGCATCCACAAACTCCGACCTTGAAAGTCTCATGCAGACATTATCGGGTGGAAGTTTAACTGCACCAGAAGCAAAAAAGCGAACCCCTGTGCTCGATAAAATCGATAAGCAAGCGGAGGAGTACGAGAACGAAGCCGATGTTGTCCGCGCCACTCGCATGGTCGAGTTGAAAGCTCGAGAGTCGGTAGAAGACTTCAGCGGGCACGCGCACCAAAACGGTACGTTTTATTAGCGCATGCGTCTCCATACGTTCATACTGTAATTGTTCATATATCATTATTTTGTATATTATCAGGATTAAAAACATTGTATTCTTCATCTTTGTCGTCGCCCAGCGAGACGCGCAAAAATTATTATTGCGAATCGCAGCGCAAAGAACTTTTTTAAAAAACAACTCTCTTTCTTCTTCTCACATAAATGTAAACATACATATATTAAAGCTTCGCTTCTTCTTCTCAACCTTTGATGTCAAAAGCCACACCGGTCTTGTACGTCTTACTCGCCAAATGCGCTTGCACCACCACGTTCGCTTTCGCGCCGTCGCAAATCGAGAATTCCTTCGCTAAATCCACCGTCCCTTGGCTGTTGTACACCGCTCGCGCTCCAGAGTTGGAGTTTTGCAAACCGACCGCGTACGCCAAAGACCCTGAACTTCTTCCAACGACGCACTCAATCGCACCGTTTACATCTGCGCTCAATTTTGTGCTCATTCCAAACTTCAAACGGTCGAGACCGTTATCGGCAGCCACGGCGTAGGTAGTGTCGCCTTGGCACTTTTGCAGCGCTACCCCGTACGATTGGACAGCCCCGGAGGTTGTCAGCATCCCATCCACGCCAACAGACGTCCCGTTACCCAAAACGTCCGAGCAAACGTTCACGGACACCGCGTTCGGCGATGGCAACGCCATCTCACACTTCACTCCAACGCCCCCCGTCGCGTATTGCAAACTCGCTTTTTCCAGCACGTTCGCTTTCAATTGGCCGATTTCAGTCACGTTCCCCGTCTTCAATTCAACTTTCATCCCGCTCAAAACGATATCTGTCGCGGTTAACGTCGCCAACACACTTCTCGCGTTCGCATCTAAAACGATGTCTGCTTTGATCCCATCGATCACATCGCGAGTGATGGTCGTTTTGTTCGACAACGACGACGAAGAGGTGTTGACGATGGTCTCCGATTTCGTCGAGCTTCCCGGCTGCGAGACAGTTATTTTATCGACCAATTTTAAATCTTTCGTGAGGACGTTGGATATAGATTTGCCGATTTCGGAGAAGTACGTCGCCATTATTAGTTTGTTTGTCGTCGGTTTGATTTGTCGTGGTGTGTTATGCTCGTGCGCGCGAGTATATCGTGAGGTCTGATTAAAACACACGAGAAGAGAGTTAGTTAATTGAGAGTCAGAAACTGAGGGTTTTTAATGCTGACTCACCCCAGGAAAAAATGTTAGAACCCCTCTTATACATTCACAGAGCGCGAACACGCGACGAATATACGAACAATAAAATTCAAATTATAGTACCAATGGTGTATATTTGTTGTATATTATAAATTAAAAAGTCACATATCTTTTTCGTCGTGTATCGTGTACTTATCTATGGTATGGTAATTTCTGTTGTTATATGTGTGTGTGTGTGTGCGTGTATTTTATCACCGCCTGCCCGGCCCGGCGCCGGCGCCGTAGTAGCCTCGACTCACCGGCGGGGTGGTGCCGTATTGCTGAGAGGAGGAGTACTCTCGAGTGGTTTGACCGCCTTTCGTGGTGGTTCTCGTTTCTGAAGTATCTCTGTACAACGGTCTGCTCTCGTCGTTGTTGTTCATTGTGTTACTACCCCCGTATCCCCCGCTATTTCTTCTAGACGATCGTCTCAATCGATATCGAACCCATCGTCGGTACGCCGCGCGCAAAATCAGGTAGATGACGACGACGGCTACGCCACCCATAACGGCACCGGTAATCGCGTCCGCTTGGCCAATGGTGAGGTTAAAAGCATCCACGAGCCAGTCGCGACCGCGTTCAAATGCGAACTCGATTTTGTTGGCGGTCCAGTGGATGGCGTTGCGCACCGGTTTCGGTAGGAAGCCAAAGTATTCGTCGTATTTGTTCTTGCGCTGCTCGATTAAGACGACCCCGACATCGTTCACTAGCGCCTGAGCCCCAGTCGCTTGAAGTCGAGACACGATGGCGGCGAGAATGTCTGGGTCGGAGAAGCGTTCGGCGATGAGAAGCTCTTGCGCGTCGACGTCATCGGTCATCACAACGATGCGGATTTCCGTCGCAGTTTCCACAGTATTCGTCGTCGTCGTCGTCGTTTCTGTCGTTTCTGCCGTTTCTTCAGCCATGGATGCCGCAAAGTTTTTGCTCTTGGCCATAGCCATGGGTTTTGCACTCGATGCTTTTGCCGCGGTGGAAGAGGATGAAGATGCTTTTTTGACGTTCGCAAACGACTTCGAAGTGCTCTTTCTGCTCGCCAAGGCTGAGTTCAAAGTCGCGTCTTTCTTTGCTTTTACTTTATTGATGTACTCGTTCAAGTAGTCTCGGTCGTCGACGCTTGTCTTTGCCGCGAGCGCTTTTCGGGGAGCACCAGAAGAAGATGCGCCAAGCTGAGGTCGTGATTGCGCCAAACCGAGTGCAGCAGCGCGTCTTGCGATAGATCGGCTTCTCAATACCGCTTCTTTCGCTCTCGCTTTGACATCTGCGACGTTCTTCTTCGGCGCTTTTGCCAATGCGGCTTCTTCTTCGCCCAAGACGTAATCTCTTATGGACACGAAGATCACGTCTTCCGTAGTAACGTCCAATGCCTCGGCAAAGACGCTCTTCGCAGCAATTTCATCTTCCTCCGTGAAGTTCGCCGCCGTGACGCCTTTCAAGACAAACTTTGTTTCCACGGCTTTGCCTTCATCGACGGCGAGCAGCGCAGCGGAGATTTCATCAATCGTTTCTTGAACTGGATACGACTCGCCCTCGCTGGAACCCTTCGCTTGCGATTCGCGACGAAGATCAATACCTTTCGACGCGCTGACATCGACTTCAACGATTGGGTCGTTGACATCGACGATATTGTTCGAGTCTCGATTCTTCATAGTCGTAACGATTGATTTGTCTTCGTTTGCATTCGTCATGGCATCTGCCACCGCTGGCGGCGTACCAGCTGGCACTTCAACTTCTTCATCGTCGTTGCCAGAGAAGATGCTGCTAGGTTCGCTGCTGCTGCTGCTGCTGCTGCTGCTGCTGCTAGGTTCACTGCTGCTGCTGCTGCTGCTGCTACTGCTACTCGAAGTCGTCGTCGTCGAAGATGAGGACGAAGAGGACGAAGTAGAGGAAGGAGAAGAAGTATAACTCGAAACGCTCGAGCTTGAATCCGTCGGAAACGACACTTCAGACTTCAACACCGATTGCACCTCGTTCTCGCTGTCTTCTGCAGTCGAGGCGAGATCTTCGTCGCGGGTATCTTGGTCGTTGATTACTTCTTTCAATACTTCTTTTGATTCTTCGATGGCTCCATCGATATCCTCGACCGTCGCTGCTTTGTTTGTGTACGGCGTACCCGTGGCGTCGAGGTTCTCCTTCTCCGCCTCGATTTCCTCCGCGCGGTGTTGCAAATTTTGCTCCTGGAGCTTAAATATCTCACTCATGGCGTTCGCTTCTTCGACCAATTCAATCTTCTTATTAATCAAGTCCAATTCTGCCAACTTTGCTTGCCTTTCATCCATCTGGTCGACGGTCTCGCCGAGCGTTTGAATCTCCTCTTGCAACTGCTCTTTTTCAGATTCGTAGGTGGACATTTGCATTTGCAAACGCGAGTTCTCCGCCTCTAATACTTCTTTTTCGGAGTTTGCTTGCGCGTGGTCACTTTCAACTTTACTCAGGGCGACTTTCGAGGCAGTGATCTCATCGTTTGCATCGTCTAATTGCTTGGACAATTCTTCGACGTCGTCTTTGTAGTTTTCCGCGTCTTCCTTCGCGTTCTTGTAGTCAGAATACACCTCATCAATCTGTCCTTTGGCTTCGTCCAACTCATCTTCCTTGTCCTCCAAAGCAGTTTCGGCTTCTTCCAACTTGGCTTGCAACTCTTCAATCTGAGAGGCTAAGTCTTCGGCTTCGGAGGTGTCCGGCTGCGGCACACCGGCAGCGTCAGCTTTCACTGCCTCCGACGCGTCGTTCAACTCGCTCATTTTCGACTCCAACGCCTTGTACTCTGATGAGGTCGAAGACATCTTTGACATCGCGTCCATCACTTCCGTTTGTTGCGCCATGATTTCATTTTGCGCGTTGATTGCTTCCAACTTAGTCGTCAACTGTTCCAACTTGTCCTCCAATTCTTCTTGCGTCATCGGCTGCTCCGTTTGAATCGCATCGAGCTTGGTTTGCGTGAGCATCTTTTCTTGCTCCGCGATGCGAATCTGTTGCTCGATCTGCTCGACTTTGTCTTGCGCTTCCTCGATTGCGATTTGCTCTTCCAAAGTGTTGTTCTCGTCTTTGACGTCTTCCAACTCTTCTTTAATCTCGTCGCAATCGTCTTGACTCATCCCGGCTTTCGCTTCGCGAGTATCCTTGGGCGTAAATCGGCTCATGATGGAGGCAACTTTCGGTCGCACAGACGTGTGCGATACAGAAAACGGATTCGTCGCGTATGGGTGCGCGACAGAAACTCTCGACGATGTTGATCGAGTATCATATCCCGTCGTCGACTGTTTACCGTCGCTCGATCTCGATGCGAACATGTTCGCGTACTTTGCCGCGATTGAATTCTTGTTCGATGACGCAGATTTACCAGACGTAGACGCGTCGCGACTGTACAAAGATCGAGCCGAAGAGAGTAAGTCTGAACGTAAAGACGTAGACGCAGACGTAGATGCAGACGTAGATGCGGATGCAGATGAACTAGCACGTGGTCTCAAATATTTTTGCGCGCTCGGCGACAGCGAACGCATGGAGTGCGAAGTCGTGATCGGCACGTATTTGGACTTTTGCACGGTAGTCGCGGTGAGAGAAGATTCCTTCGAGCCCGTCGCTGCCATTTTTGAGGACGACAAGGACTTTTCCGTCTCTTCGCTCGCCTCTTTCAACAGCTTCTCGGCTTCAACTTCCATGTCGATCGAAGAAGAGGTCGAAGTAGAAGCTTTAAGGGTAGAGGCGATCGGCTTCTTCTCTTCTCCTTCATGCTCAACTTCTTCTGCATCTAAATCTTCTCCATTCACCGTCTTCCCAGACTTCAAGGAGGACTTCAAATCCTCCAAAGATGGATCTTCGTCCGCGCGGGCATCGAGCGCCGTTTTCACCGCCGCGGAGAGATCGCGTTCACCGCCGCTCGTCGCCGCGGAAGAAGAAGTCGCGGAGGAAGCAGCGGCGTCCGTAGAACCACTCTTCGTCGAAAAGTACGCGTCCAACGCGTCTTTATCTGAAATGTTATCTTCTGATTCTCTGCGCGCTCTCAATTCTTCCGCGCTTCGCGCAATCTTCGCGTCCGCCGCCGCTTCGCCTTTCGCCTCGGGCGCCGTCGCCGTGGAAGAAGCAGAAGCAGAAGCAGAAGAAGAAGAATCATCAGCCTTTGACGACGACGACGACGACGACGACGGCGAATCGAACGAAAAGTACCCGTCCAGTTTCTTCATCGTCTCGTCCGTCTCTCGATCGTCTTTTTCTCTCTCCGAATCGCCCTCGGACAAGTCAATCTTCGAAGAAGAAGAAGAAGTAGTACTCGAGCCTAATTCTCCCGAAGAAGAAGAAGACGCGGCTTCATGGCTCACCCCAACGACGGTCGGCGGTTTCGGGGGCGGTAAAACATCGCCGAGCTTCGCGGTCTTCCTCTTCTCATCTCTGCTTTTACTGTTGCGGTAACTGTTCGCGTTTTTCTCATCGTATCGTCGCGACGACGACGACGCTTTTCCCGAAGAAGATGTCCTCGACGACGACGACGACGACGATGATGCCGCGAAGCCGCGGGTCGACGCATCGCCTTCTCTGTGCAAAGACGAAGAAGAAGCGATTTGGGACGTTCGTAATTTCGCTTCAACGCCGACGGCAGAAGAGGAACAACAACATCCAGCGGCGACGACGACGACCGCCCCCGCGAGTTTGAGCGCAGAAGGTGTCGTCGTCCTCGTCGTCGTCCTCCTCCTCTTCTTCGTCGAGTTGTTATTCTTCACGTTCATCATCGTGCGTGTTCTGCAACAAAAACGCTCCGTTTGTGTGTCTGTCGTTTTTTTACTTTAGAGGGAAGAAGAAAAAAAGTCAAAAAAAAAAAAAGAAAAACCCTAAACAAAAAAAAGTTTGCAAAACCCTAAACAAAAAAGTTTTTGCTCCTCGAGGGGGGTTTTTTGCTCCTCGTTTTGGGTGTTAGTGTACACAAAAAGAAGCGAATAAATAATGGCGCTGAGAAGAACCATCGGAGGTGAGGAAACTCGACGACGGACGACGCGATGATTGGCGACCGTTTGCACGTGGCGGCTTCTTTTTTCTCGTTCGAAGCGGAAGAGGGAGGGGTGGTGGTGGGGGAGAGAACGCGGAGTGGTCTCTCTCTCTCTCTCCGATCCTTTTTTTTGCTCTCTCTCTCTCTCTCTCTCTCTCTCTGCTTTTTCTCGACGCGCGCTCTCTTCTTCGCTTTGGAACCGGGAAGATGCTTTCTTCTTCTTCTTCGTCCTTCTTCCTTTTACGCGCGATAACTCTCTCGCTGACTGTCGCTTCCTTTTTTTTGTGCACAGACGTCGCCTTGCGCGCGCAAAGATTACAGCAGCAGCCAGCCGCTGCTGCTGCTGCTGCTGCTTGGACCACGACCAGCTTTACCACCTCTTCGCGCGCGAACGACGTGGACGCGTACAAAGTTGGAGACTCCACGAACATCAAGTGGCACGAAGGCTCCGTGGACCAAGCGACCAGGGAGAAAACTATGGGACAAAAAGGATGCGTCTTGTGGTTTACCGGTTTGTCCGGCTCGGGAAAGAGCACCGTGGCGTACACGCTGGAACACGAGTTGTTTAAGAGAGGGAACAAAGTAGTCACGTTGGATGGGGATAACATTCGACACGGATTGAACTCGAACTTAGGCTTTACCGCGGAAGATCGCGAGGAAAATATTCGCCGCATCGGTGAAGTTTCCAAGTTGTTTGCGGACGCCGGGATGATTACGTTGGTTTCGTTTATTTCGCCGTACAAGAGAGACCGCTTGAAAGTTCGAGAACGCGTCGGGGATAAGTTTCTCGAAGTGTACATGAAGATTCCGTTGAGCGTGTGCGAGGAACGCGATCCGAAAGGTTTGTATAAAGCTGCCAGAGCTGGGAAAATCAAAGGGTTCACCGGTATCGACGATCCGTATGAGGAGCCAGAAAACGCAGAGATTGAAATGAAGGTTGCCGGGGAAGACGGGGTGTTGGCGCCGCCGCGAGAGATGGCGCTCGAAATGGTCAAGATTTTGGAACAAAAAGGGTTCTTGAGTGCATAATTCCCTTCCCACGCACAAGAAAGAGTCTATATAGAATTCTATTACCGTCTAAACCTATATGTTAATTAAAAGTCAACTCATACCGATACACTAAATTATTTTGTTTTCTCTCTCCCTCTCTCAAGCTTATTAGTTTCTCACGAAAGAACTTTGCACCCATCTTCTCCTCATTTCCGTCTCATCTTTCCTGTTCTTGATTATGCGAGCAAACTTCGTGCACTCAATCAACGAAAAGCGCTTCTCGTCGCCGCCGCAGAAATCTTCCACTAAACCTTCGTTGCTAAAAAAAATCGAACGCGTTCGATCGCTGCGGACGTAAAAATGGTCGCCCAATTTTTGCCCGTCTCTACGCGCGTTTTCGAACCGAACTTCCGCTAAATCGCCAACGGCGTAATCTCTAACTAAACACCTGCCTCGACCATCACGCTTCAAGGCGTTTGCGATGTTTTCGACGGCATTTTTGACCGTTTCTGGACTCAGCGCTGACAAAACAAAAACGCACGTGCACACGTCCACGCCGTTTTTAGGCACCGTGCCTTTCTCGCACACGTCTTCTTTGGTAATGTCGCAGACAAACTCTTGTATTCTCATCTGATCTTCTTTCGACAGCGTCTCTTCTTTCCGTTTCCTCAAAACCTCGATCGCGTTCGCTGAATAATCGCAACAGTACACCACCGCGGTTGGATCGTTCTTAATAATCGGAAACGCCGAATTCCCGACGCCGCATCCGAGCTCTAAATATACCCTATTTTCCTCCGGCAACGGCTTCACAACCACGTCTTCTCCATCGTTTTTCATGACTTCACTCGGCTCCGCCGTCGTCGTGTCGAACTCGTCCACCTCGATGTGTTCCGGCATCGGCTCCTCCGTATCTCTCCATTCCGGTTTGCGAAAACACTCAGGGAACTCGCGGTAAAACCACTGTCGGTCGTTGAAGAAGTTCCCTTTGTGCGTCTTGTAAAACCGGTCCCAGTTCTTCGAGGCTTCTTGCTCGTATTTATCGACCCAGAACTTCGACGCTTGGAACTTATCCCGGTTGTAAAACGAGGAAGAAGAAGAAGAAGCAGACATTCTCGTCGATCGATTGCGACGGACTCTCGATGACTTTTTTCTCTCTCTCTCTCTCTCTATCCACTTTTTCCAAAGGCGCACACGCACACACACACACTCTCGCGCGGCGCGAGAAACACACGCGCGTAAATGGATATCTCTTCTGTCACGCCTCTCCTTTACTCTCTTTCTCTCGCCAAATCTCGCAGCACCTGTCGTATCGGTCGATGACTTTCCTGCACAGTTCGACGTTTACCGAGGCCGAGCTCACTTTCGACTTTGTCGTCGGTAACGTCGCGATGCACTTTTGAATGTTACACGCTAACGCTTTGCACTTGATTTCGCAAATATCCGCGTCTTTCCGAGGTTTCTTTTTCGATTTTTGGTAGACGAACGGCGTGTCGATGGCCATGTATGATACGCTGCTGCTGCTGCTGCCGCCGCCGCCGCCGCCACCGCGTTTGGGATTTTGTGAGGAAATGAAAGTGCAAAGAGAGAGAAAGAAAAGAAAAGGAGAAAAACGATGCGCGAATCGATGCATGTGCCATTTTCTACTCGTAAATCTTCGCACTACCATAACTATGTTCTAAAATTTGCGTCCTCTACTTTCTCGCGATAAAAATCGCGACTCTTTGAGACGACGACGTCCAGGACGACGTCCCACGGATCGAGCGGTATCGCCTCGTCTTCCGCCTCGCCGTCGACGATTTGCGCGTCGTACGCGAGACCAATTTTCACCGCCTCTCTCCCTTTGCCCTCTCGTAAAAACTTATCGTAATACCCGCCGCCCCTTCCTAATCGTTTACACGTCTCGTCGAACGCTAATCCGGGCGTGATGACTAAATCTAACCTCTCGTCGTCCTTCAAGTCCGCCAAGTCCTCGCGCCGCTCGTTCGTTCTCCAATCCGTCTCCGTCGGCTCCATGATTCCCATCGTTCGTTTCTCCAAGTCTTTCTCCAAGTCCCATATGCGCAGAAAACGAACGTTCGAGTTTCTGTCGTCAACGATTGGAACGTACACTTTCTTCTCTTCTTCTTCTTTTTCTCGTTCTGAAGACGACGACGAAAGCGCCTCGCGAATCAACCTCGAGCAATCTACCTCGTGCAACTTCGGGTGCGCGATGTACACGCACATCGTCTTCGCCTCTCGATACGCGCGCATTCCCATGATTTTCTCGCAAATCACCTCCGAATCTCTCAGTTCCTCTTCCCTCGAGGCGTGCGTCTTTAACCTCGACTTTATTTTCGCGCGCAGCGAACGCTTCTTCTCCTCGTTGTCGTTGTTGTCGTTGTTGTTGCTCGTAACGGCATTCGCGTCGTCGGAAAAAGAAGAAGAACGCATCGTCGATGTCGTTTGTCTTCTTCTTCTTCTCCTTTGCGTGTTGTTTCCAAACGCTCGACTGTTGCCACTCACTCTTCTGAACGACGACGAGAAGAACCCGCGGTGATGATGACGATGACGATGACGAGCGACAGCAGCGACGAGCGTTGATCGCAGAAGAGCACGCGTCAGCATCTCTTTCTTTTTGCGCAACATTTTTCCAAAAACGGGAGAGAAACGAAGCAGAAAATTTAGGGTGTCCAACCCTAACTCGACCCGCGGGTGTTACGTGAGAAACGCGGCCACGTTTAAAGTAGGCGCAACTTTTACCCGCGCTTGCACAGAGAGAGAGAGAGAGAGAGAGAATAAATAGGCAGCCGATAGGTGACAGAGAGAGATATGGTGTACGCGTATAACCTACCCAACCTCGGGTACGGGTACGACCAATACTATTCCTCTTCTTCTTCTCCACATCACGGAGGAGGAGGAGGATACGACAACTTTCTCCATCATCATCAACACCTTTTTGCACAACTCGGCAGCAGCAGCAGCAGCAGCAGCGGCGGCGGCATTAGCGGACATCATCACAATCACACTCACAATCACAGCGCGACGTTGCGTGGTGGTGGTTCTAATGGTGGTTCCATGGACGATCCGTTCAGCAAAGTCGACGTGAGCTCGCACATCATCGCGGCTTTAAATTCTACCGGCAAGACGCTGCCGTACGACGTCAATCACGACACGATGTTTGCGAATCCAGACTCGCAGTGTTTCGTGAAACCAATCTCGGAAGCCGGCGTCGGCGCCATGGCGAGTACGTTTTATTTTAAACGCGTGTTTTTGTTTCTCAGTCGCGCTGACCATTCGTGTTTTCTTTCTTTTTCTTCCTCTCTCTTCACACAGTTATGTTCATATTCATCTCCGCGGTGGTCATCGGCGCGATACCGCAGTACGTGAAACTGGTCGTTTTAGGGAACGCGGACGGTTTGTCGATGTCCAGTTTAGCACTTTTGAACGTATCGTGCTGGAGTGCAACTTTGAACGTGTTCATTTTGCACTTCGATCAGATCAAGTATTGCATACGGCAGGAGGCGGAGTATACGATTGAACGGTGCGAGGCGAGCATGTTGACGTTGTATTACACGTTGGTGTATACTTTGTTGTGGTTTCCTTTGTATCCTTTAGCCGCGAGCTACTGCTCAGATAGGAAGAAAATGTTCATGGGAAGACTCATGACGGAGAAGAAAATAGCTTGGATGGGTTGGGTCGCGCACGGTATTCCGTGCTTAGCTTTAGCCGCGCCAGTCGTGCGGATGGTCATCTGGCACGGGTGCCCGGAATTCGAATCGTACGCCATAGCCTTGGGTTTATTAAACGGAGTTTTAGAGGCGTTTAGATACGTGCCGCAAGTTTGGGAGTCTTGGAAGTTCCAAGGGAGTGGGAGCATGTCGTACGCGCGTTTGGTGTTATCCATAGCGGGAGGTTTAGGCGCGTGCATCCAAAAAGCGAAAATGCACGAAAGTTACAGCACCTGGGCGCCGCCGCTCGTCGGGCACGCTTTAGAGATTATAATTTTGGTGATCAACTTATATTACGACGCGATTAAACGGAAAGAGAAACAAAACATCATGGAGAAGACAAGTATAGCAGGAGCAGGAGGCGTTGGCACCAAGAGTGAACGCGAGAGCTTACTCGTCCACGAAACCGAAACGGAAAGCGCCAACGCCTACGACGACGACGACGACGACGACGACGACGCGCACTCGCACTCCTCCCACGCGAGACCCGCCGCGGACGTCGAATCCTCCGCCGCCGCGAAGAAACTGACCAAGAAAAAATCCTTCTTCATGTCCCGAAAAGCCAAAAAACAACTCGCGGTACAACAAGCGGAACAGCGCGTAAAGGACGAACAGGCGTTTCTCGACGCCAAAAGGGAGGAGTGGGTAGACGAGTTCCCGAAAGACAAGAGAGAACACATCGGGTACTTTTGTCACAACTTGAGGAATAATCCGAAGTTTTGGAAAGGTTTGGTCAAGTACATGTAGTAGTGTTGTGGAGCGTTATTTTTAGACACGCGCGCGCGTTTAGACTTGGTAATAAAAAGTAGTTTTTAGAAAAAGAAGAGAGAAGGAAACTTCCTCACAACAACAACAACAACACAACAAGAGCAAGCAAAACACATGCGCGCGAGCACGTTCGTGAGCTCGTCGTCTCGGTCAAATACTAAACTCTTCTGGTTTCGTCGCTTCTCGAGCAGCGGCAGCAAAAAGAACGCCTCGCGCTCTTCTTCTTCTTCTTCTTCTTCTTCTTCTTCTTCAGACATGATTCCTTCGTTTTCCCCGACGATATCGTCCAAAGACGTTCGCGACGTCGAAGACGACATCGCGTCGTCGTACCTCGCAACGATCGAACGGATCGAAAACACGCCGAAAAATGAACGCGATTGGGAGCGCACGTTTAAAGTTTTCTCCGCGGCGATGGGTGAGGCGAGCGAGAAGAGCGCCAGGGTGACTTTGCCGAGCATGACGCACGCGAGCGCCGAGGTGAGGAAAGAGAGCACAAAGGCAAAGGACAGACTGAAAAGCGCGGTGTTCGACGCGACGTTTTCGAGGGCAAAACTGTTGGAAGTTTTAGAAGACGGGATGAAGAATAGCACAAGAGAGAGTAATACTAGCAGCAGCGGGAGTAATAATGGTGGTGGTGTGGGGGTCGACGCCGAGGATTTGAAGTTTGCGAGGAAAGTCATCGACGAGTTTAAACGAAAAGGTACCGGGAACGCGAACCGAGAGAAGATTAGCGCAAACATGGCCAAGATTGAAAGTTTGTGCTCCGCGTTTAGTTCGAACATTAACGAGGACCAGACGTTCGTTTTGTTCGAGGAGAACGAGTTGACCGGCGTGCCCGATTTGAAACAGTATAAAAGAGACGAAACGACGGGGAAGTTGAAAGTATCGCTGAAAGCGCCAGACGTTATGCCGATAATGCAATTTTGCGATAATCCAAAAAGTCGCGAAAAGTTGGCCCGGGCGAAAGCGACGCAGTGTCAAGAAGAGAACACCGATTTGTTCCTGCAGACGATTAAGCTTCGTCACGAAACGGCGCAGTTGTTGGGGTATTCCAGTCACGCTTCGTACGTGCTTGAACCAAAGATGGCGCAGACTCCCGAGAAAGCGATGGCGTTTTTGAAGGATATTTTGGATCGATCGAAAGCGCGCTTAAAAAAAGACTTGGAATTGTTGCTAGAATTAAAACGCAAAGAAGAAGGCGAAGGATGCACGAAAATTGAACCTTGGGACATTTCGTATTACGCGCGCGCGCATAAAGCGACGTTAGGTGTTGATGAAGGAAAACTGCGCGAGTATTTCCCGTTGGAACACACCCGCGACGCGATTTTATCAACGTACGAAAAACTGTTAAACGTGACATTTAAGAAGGAAAAAGATGCCCAGGTGTGGCACGAAGAGGTTGAATGTTACGCGGTTTACGCGAACGAAGATGCATCAAAGGCGGCCGGGTATTTTTACTTGGACCTATTCCCTCGAGAAGGTAAGTATTCGCACCAGTGCGTCTACCCGCTTCGACCGTCATTTGTGCGCGACGATGAGGCCGAAGTGCCTCCGGCGTGCGTCAATATCGGCAACTTGTCTCGTTCGACGGATCCTTCTAAACCGAGTCTGCTGAGGTTTCGCGAGGTGGAAACTTTTTTCCACGAGTTTGGGCACGTCATGCACTGCGTGTTAACCAAATCGAAACACTCCATGCAAGCTTGGGCGTGGTCGGCGGTACCGTGGCCCGGAGGCGTAGAACAAGATTTCTTAGAGGTACCGTCGATGATGTTGGAAAACTTTGTTTGGAGGAAAGAAGTCTTGAAAACGCTGTCGAAACACAACGAAACCAATCGCGCGTTACCGGAAGATGAAATCGAAAAACTCTCGAAATCGCGATTCGCCATGGACGGGTACAACCGGTGTCGATTCATCTCGATGGCCATGTACGATTTGCTCGTCCACAGCTCGGAAGGGCCATTGTACGAATACAACGGTCGCAAAGATCTCGACGCGATACAATTATACAACGAAATGACGAAAGATATGAGCGGCATAGATTACATAGAGAACGCTTTTCCGGTAGCCTCGTGGTTTCACCCGATGATGGGATACGACGCGGGTTATTTCGGATATCTGTGGTCGGAAGCGTTCGCGGCGGATTTGTTCGCCGAGTTTGAAAACTCGCAAGCGGGCGTTTTAGACGAATCTTTAGGGAAGAGGTACAGGGAGTGCATCTTATCGCCGTGTGCGACCATAGACGGCGATTCGATGCTTGAAAACTTTTTAGGACGCAAACCAAGTTTAGACGCTTTCGTTCGCAGAATGAATGAATGATTTTGATGGAATAAACTTTGTAATACTACAATATAAAAAAACATGTTCACGCTGATAGTCTTTTACGTAGCATCAGTTATCGGACTACGCTTGAACTTCTTCTCTTGCAATTCGTCCGTAACCGCCGGTAACACATCTGGCATGTAATCTGTCGCCACGGCGTACACTGGATCTTCGTCTACCGAAACTTCCATCAAGTCCGCAGCTTTTCGCAATAACTTCGTACAATCCGGCGACAGGTGTCTCAACGTTACGCGGACGTTTTCGCGTCGGAACTTTTCGGTGAGTTCGTCGATTGCTACCAATCCACTCGAATCCCAAACTTTCGAGTGAGCAAAATCTAAGACGACTTTCTTCGACGGTTCTTTTCTGACGTTGATCTTCTCAAAGAAACTCTGCACCGATCCGAAGAAGAGAGGGCCGTACAAGAAATAAATGGCCTCTTCGCTGCCATCTTTAGCGGTACCGAGAACGCGCACGGCGTCGATGCGTTGACTAGATTTCCATGCAAAACCTAACGCGCTCAAAATAACACCAGCAAAAACAGCCACCGCTAAGTTGGTTACGACGGTGACTGCAGTCACGCCGATGAGAACAGTCGCATCCGTCTTTGGAATTCTCGCGATGCGTTTGAAACTCGTGAAATCAAAAATATCCAACACTAAGCAGAACATCGTTCCGGCGAGCGCCGCTAACGGAATTTTTTCAATCAAAGAAGAACCAAACAACACGTACGAGAAAATTGCCAAAGCGCACACGATCCCAGAAACTCTCGTGCGTCCTCCTGAATTTACGTTAATTATCGATTGGCCGATCATCGCGCATCCTCCCATACCGCCAAAAAACCCGTTGGCAATGTTACCTATACCTTGCGCGATGCACTCGGTATGCGTCGCCGTGCGTTTCTCGACGATATCGTCGACAAGTTGTTGCGTCAGCAGCGTTTCAATCAAACCAACCGCGGCGACCGATACCGCATACGGTGCAATCACCGTCAACGTTTCCAAACTCACCGGCACGCTCGGAACGGAGAATTGCGGCAAAGAACCCGCCACGCTCGAAATATCTCCAATTGTTTTCACGTTCAAACTGAACGTTTGAGTCAACGCGGTCAAACTCGCAATCGCCATCAACGGCGACGGAATTTTCTTCGTGACGTATTTTGGGATCAATTTAATCAACGCCATGGTCAACGCGGTCAATCCCACCGTATACGACAACATATTTCCGCTCAACCCGTGAAAATGCTCCAACTGACTCTTCCCGATGACAATCGCGAGGCCGTTCACAAAACCCAACATCACTGGTTGTGGTACCAATCGAATAAACTTCCCGAGCCGCATCGCTCCCGCTAAAATTTGCATCGCGCCGCACAACACGCAACACGCGACCAAAGACTC